>Ga0209281_1000113_pt1 | contig 211588 bp, 193 predicted proteins | sample MedtruBG_FD_187514 | JGI IMG/M metagenome (GOLD analysis project Ga0209281, IMG submission 187514) | Root nodule microbial communities of legume samples collected from California, USA - Medicago truncatula BG (SPAdes) (version 2) | ecosystem: Host-associated > Plants > Roots > Nodule | place... | reverse complement strand
ATGCCGAACTCAGAAGTGAAACGCCGTAGCGCCGATGGTAGTGTGGGGTCTCCCCATGCGAGAGTAGGACACTGCCAGGCATCAATTAAGCCAAGAGGCCATCCGCAAGGATGGCCTTTTTGCTATGCGCGAAAGAAAAAGGCGCAGCCAGGCTGGGTCTTGTATTCCTCGTCGTCAAATCCCTTTTCCAGCAACACCGTTAATCATCTTTATCCAAAAGAAAAGGCCCCGAAGGGCCTTTGATTAGGGTGTGTTTGCTTTTTTTCACTTATTATTCGTTTAGTGCGAACTGCCCTGGGAGATCCCCAGCCCAGTTTGTGAACGTACAAATTGAGAACGGAAGCGCTCACGCTCTTGTTGCCCTGCCAAAGAGCTGTCGGTAACCGAGAATAGCCAGGTGCCAACGAACGCGACAATCATCGAGAACAGCGCCGGATATTCATACGGATAGATGGGTTTCTCGTGCCCCAAAATCTGCACCCAAATCGTCGGGCCGAGGATCATCAGGATCACCGCAGTGAGCAGACCTAACCATCCGCCGATCATGGCACCACGGGTTGTCAGACGTGACCAATACATCGAAAGAATAATAATCGGGAAGTTACAGCTGGCAGCGATAGAGAAAGCCAAGCCGACCATAAAGGCGATATTCTGTTTCTCAAACAAAATCCCCAGAGCTATCGCCACGATACCCAGAATCACCACGGTAATCTTGGAGACCCGCAGTTCGTCACGCTCAGTCGCTTTGCCGTTTTTAATCACGCTGGCGTACAAATCGTGAGATACCGCTGAAGCACCCGCCAACGTCAGGCCTGCGACTACGGCCAAAATGGTGGCAAAGGCGACAGCAGAGATAAAGCCGAGGAAGAAGTTGCCGCCCACGGCGTTGGCTAAATGCACCGCCGCCATATTGGTACCGCCCAGCAGCGCCCCGGTGGCATCTTTGAACGCCGGGTTAGGGCTGACCAACAAGATGGCGCCGAAGCCGATAATAAAGGTCAGGATATAGAAGTAACCGATAAAACCGGTGGCGTAGAACACGCTCTTGCGGGCCTCTTTAGCGTCGCTCACGGTAAAGAAACGCATCAGAATATGTGGCAGACCAGCGGTACCGAACATCAGTGCCAACCCCAGGGAGAGCGCAGAAATAGGGTCGGAGACCAAACCGCCTGGGCTCATGATGGCGAGGCCTTTTGGATGCACCTTCACGGCTTCGGCAAACAGGGTGTTGAAGTCGAAATTGACCGATTTCATCACCATCAACGCCATAAAGCTGGCACCGGCCAGTAACAGCACCGCCTTGATAATCTGCACCCAGGTGGTGGCCAACATCCCACCGAACAAGACGTACAGCACCATCAGAATACCGACCAGAATGACCGCCACGTGGTAATTGAGGCCGAACAGCAGCTGAATCAGCTTGCCAGCACCGACCATTTGGGCAATCAGATATAGCGCGACCACCACCAGAGAGCCACAGGCGGAGAGCGTACGGATTGGCTTTTGTTTTAACCGGTAGGAAGCCACGTCGGCAAAGGTGTAACGGCCCAGGTTACGCAGGCGTTCTGCAATCAGGAACAAAATGATCGGCCAACCGATCAGGAAACCGATGGAGTAAATCAGTCCGTCATAGCCGGAGGTGTACACCAGGGCAGAAATACCCAGGAAAGAGGCCGCTGACATAAAGTCGCCGGCAATCGCCAGACCGTTCTGGAGACCGGTAATTTTCCCGCCGGCGGTGTAATAGTCCTGACGTGAACGAGTACGTTTTGAGGCCCAATAGGTGATATACAGCGTGGCGCCGACAAACAGGATGAACATGACGATGGCCTGAATGTTCAACGGTTGGCGCTTCACTTCACCGCCAATGGCATCGGCAAAGACCAGACCCGGTAGCATCATCAGAGCGGCGGCGGACAGTAAACGCTTCATTTCTTCACCTCACGCAGGATTTCTGCAGTCAGGCGATCGAATTCGCCGTTGGCGCGGAATACGTAGATCCCGGTGAGCACAAAAGAGATCACGATCAGGCCAACGCCTACCGGGATCCCGCGAGTGATGGTCGATCCTGCGGCGATCGGGGTGCCCAACCACTGAGGATCGAAGGCGATCAATAAAATAAAGCCAACGTAGAGCGCCAGCGTAATCAGCGACAGCAGCCAGGCAAATCGGCTGCGTTTTCGCACCAGCTCGATAAAGCGCGGGTTTTCCTCAATCCCTTGATAAATGGTGTCATTCATCAGAGTGTCTCCAGTAGGTATTGAACGAATACGCCGCGCTTGAAGCCGATCATTGGGTTATCTTCCCGCCGATCGGCCAGAGGCGGCGTAAATTATGACGGCACTTTCATTGATTGTTTTTCTTCCAACAGCTTGTCGACTACGGCCGGATCCGCCAGCGTTGAGGTATCCCCCAGGTTGCTGGTATCGCCGGCGGCAATTTTGCGCAAGATACGGCGCATGATCTTGCCGGAGCGCGTTTTGGGCAGGGAATCTGTCCAGTGCAGCACGTCCGGGGTAGCGATCGGCCCTATTTCTTTACGTACCCAGTTACGGACTTCGGTATAAAGCTCAGGCGAAGGTTCCTCGCCGTGATTGAGCGTGATATAGGCGTAAATTGCCTGGCCTTTAATGTTATGCGGAATGCCGACTACCGCCGCTTCGGCAATTTTCGGGTGAGAGACCAGGGCGGATTCGATTTCGGCGGTGCCCAGACGGTGGCCGGACACGTTCAGTACGTCGTCGACGCGGCCAGTGATCCAGTAGTATCCGTCTTCGTCACGGCGCGCGCCGTCACCGCTGAAATACATGCCTTTAAAGGTGGAGAAGTAGGTTTGCTCGAAGCGATCGTGATCGCCGAACAGGGTTCGCGCCTGACCAGGCCAGGAGTCGGTGATCACCAGATTGCCTTCGCAGGCACCTTCTTGCGGCGTGCCGACATTATCGACCAGCGCCGGCTGTACGCCGAAGAACGGACGCGTTGCCGAGCCGGCTTTCAGCTCGGTGGCGCCCGGTAGGGGGGTGATCATAAAGCCGCCGGTTTCGGTCTGCCACCAGGTGTCTACGATGGGGCATTTGCCGTTGCCGATTTTATTGTAATACCACTCCCAGGCTTCAGGATTGATTGGCTCACCCACCGATCCCATGATACGCAGCGAGTCGCGTTTGGTGCCTTCGATCGCTTTGTCGCCTTCAGCCATCAGGGCACGAATGGCGGTGGGCGCGGTGTACAGAATATTGACCTGATGCTTGTCGATCACCTGTGACAGACGGTTGACGCCAGGGTAGTTCGGCACACCTTCAAACATCAGGGTAATGGCGCCACAGGCCAGTGGGCCGTACAGCAGATAGCTGTGGCCGGTGACCCAACCGACGTCGGCGGTACACCAGTACACGTCGCCATCGTGGTAGTCGAACACGTACTTAAAGGTCAGGGCGGCATAAACCAGGTAGCCGCCTGTGGTGTGCAGCACACCCTTGGGTTTGCCGGTTGAACCTGAGGTATAAAGGATAAACAACGGATCTTCCGCATTCATCTCTTCCGGCGGGCAGTCGGCTGAGACGCCTTCGGTCAGCTCATGCCACCACAGATCGCGGCCTTCCTGCCAGTAGCCCGGTTTGCCGGTGCGCTGGAACACCACAACGTTGGCGACGCTTTTCACTCCAGGATTCTTCAGCGCATCATCGACGTTTTTCTTCAAGGGTACGGCACGTCCGGCACGCAGGCCTTCGTCAGCGGTAATAACCAGTTTTGAGTTGGAATCGATAATGCGTCCGGCGACCGCTTCCGGTGAGAAACCGCCAAAGATGACCGAATGCACGGCCCCGATGCGGGCGCAGGCCAGCATGGCCACCGCGGCTTCCGGTACCATCGGCATATAGATAGCCACGACGTCGCCTTTTTTAACGCCCAGCTTTTTCAGCACGTTGGCGAACTGGCAGACATCGTGGTGCAGTTGTTTGTAGGTCACTTTTTTTGACTGGGTGGGATCGTCACCTTCCCAGATGATGGCGGTTTGGTCACCACGTTCGGCCAGGTGGCGATCGAGGCAGTTGGCCGCCAGGTTCAGGGTACCGTCTTCAAACCAGCGAATGCTGATATGGCCTGGATCAAACGAGGTGTTTTTTACCCGGCTATAAGGCTTTATCCAGTCGAGAATTTTCCCCTGCTCGCCCCAGAACGTTTCTGGGTCTTGCACAGATTGTTGATAATATTGTTGATATTGTGTCGGACTGATCAGGGCGTGTTCTGCAATTGCAGAAGGAATAGCGTGTTTATGCACTTGGCTCATAGCTTTTCTCCTTGAAGTTGTTAATGATATGTCAACTGAAGGTTAAGTATAGTTTGCTCCGATTCTTTGTTTCTTTTTTGCGCGGCAGATCACGCAACGAAGATATTGATTTGTAATAGTTCTGCCCTATTTGTGTGAGGCATCTATCTGCTTGGCAGGAAAAAACGGTCAAATACCAAGTTTTCACCAGAAAACGCTATCTAAAGAACCAAAAAGAATAACCAATCCGCACATATGTCCGCCTTTTATCACTATTAGATAATGTAAAACACGGTGGTTAAAAATCTCATTTAAATCTTTTCGGAACATCGCCGGCCTTTAATATTCTATGTCGATATTAATAGCGGAGCTGTCAGTCGACCTTGCTAATAAGAGAAATACATAGGAAGTATCCCAATAAATAGATGGGTTAATGCATTCATCGTTGCCTTTTTATTTTCATTTTTAAAACTTTGTGTTAACAAAATAAAAACATCGACATCGGATTAAATATGCAAGATTAACGAAAATAAACGCACTTTTACGCGGTTTGAAAAGCAAAGTCTCTGGCTCTTAAGTCGTGCTCAGCGCATAAAATTATGCTTTTAATAACAATAAATTATGCGTGATTAAATTAAATATTGAATTCATTGTTGATTATATTTTACACAAAGCGTAGGTAAAACAAGGCTTGCAGAGCATGCCGTTCAGATGGTACAGATTTAAATAGCGTCGCACTAAGGGCAGGTGAACGCTGCTTTGTCATCAACATAAGCCTGTATTAAATGATTAAGTATTCTTTTCGGTGTATGGCCTTAAATATGCAGAAAAGAGTCTTTGAGGACTTTTTGGGTATGAAAAGTGTAAAAATCAGTCTTGCGTGGCAGATTCTTATTGCGTTAGCGCTGGGTATTATCGTTGGAGCGGTGCTTCATAATCAGACAGAATCAAGAGAGTGGTTAGTCAGTAATATTCTTAGTCCGGCGGGAGATATATTCATTCGCCTGATTAAGATGATTGTCGTGCCGATCGTTATATCTACACTGGTTGTCGGTATCGCCGGGGTAGGGGATGCGAAGAAGTTGGGTCAGCTCGGATTGAAAACCATTATTTACTTCGAAGTGATCACCACTATCGCCATCGTGGTGGGGCTGACGCTAGCTAATGTTTTTCAACCCGGTCACGGCATCGACATGTCGACGCTGACCGCGGTAGATATCTCGCAGTATGAAAAAACCACGGAGCAAGTACAAACGGGCTCGCATAGCCTGGTTGCCACTATCCTGTCGCTGATCCCGTCGAACATCTTCGCTTCGATGGCGAAGGGCGACATGCTGCCGATTATCTTCTTCTCGGTACTCTTTGGTCTTGGCCTGTCGTCATTGCCGAAAGAAACCAAAGAGCCTTTGTTGAAGGTGTTTAAAGCCGTTTCCGAAAGCATGTTCAAAGTCACTCATATGATCATGCGCTATGCACCGATCGGGGTATTTGGGCTGATTTCAGTGACGGTCGCCAACTTTGGCTTCGCCTCGTTGTTGCCTTTGGCCAAATTGGTGGCGCTGGTTTACTTCGCGATCGCCTTTTTCGCTTTGGTGGTGCTGGGTGCCGTTGCCCGCATCTGCAATCTGCGTATATGGACGTTGATTCGTATTTTGAAGGATGAACTGATCCTGGCCTTCTCCACAGCCAGTTCAGAAACGGTACTGCCGCGCATCATTGAAAAAATGGAAGCCTACGGCGCACCGAAGGCGATCACCAGTTTTGTGGTGCCGACGGGTTATTCCTTTAATCTGGACGGCTCGACGCTGTATCAGAGCATCGCCGCCATCTTTATTGCGCAGTTGTACGGTATTGAGCTGTCTCTGGGGCAGGAGATTGTCCTGGTGGTGACGCTGATGCTGACCTCTAAGGGCATTGCCGGCGTGCCGGGCGTTTCCTTTGTGGTGCTGTTGGCCACGCTGGGCAGCGTCGGGATCCCGTTGGAAGGTCTGGCGTTTATCGCCGGGGTTGACCGTATTCTGGATATGGCACGTACCGCGCTGAACGTGGTGGGTAATGCGTTGGCGGTATTGGTGGTCGCGAAATGGGAGCACCAGTTCGACAGCAAAAAGGCGCGGGCTTACGAACAAGCGTTCTTGTCCGGCAAGGTAAAGCAGGTCAACGAGTCTTAACGGCTATTGCGCTTGCTTATGAAAAAACCCGCCTTGTGCGGGTTTTTTTTCGTTCATTTTCCACAGAGGAATTAACAGGAAGGTGCGGAACCTTGCGGTGGCAAGAAGCGCAGCGGATCCAGAGCGGTAGCGCGATAGCGTATTTGGAAGTGCAGCATGACCTTATCGGTACCTGTGCTGCCCATGGTGGCGATTTTTTGCCCGGCTTTCACTTCTTGCGCGTTGCGCACCAGCAGGGTGTTGTTATGCGCGTAGGCGCTGATGTACTCGTCATTGTGTTTGATCATAATCAGGTTGCCGTAGCCCCGCAGCTGGTTCCCCACGTACACCACTCGCCCTTTGGCTGCGGCAAATACCGGCTGCCCGCGGTTACCGGCGATATCAATGCCTTTATTGCCACCGTCAGCGGTAGAATACTTGCTGACGATATTGCCCTGAGTTGGCCAACGCCAGCATTTGATGCTGCTGCGGATCGGTGGCGCAACGGCTGCAAGCTGGCCTGTCGATTTCGTTTTACGCGTTTTACCTTTCTGCGCCGTCGTATTATTCAATGCCAACTTTTGGCCAATCTCGAGATTGTAAGGTTTGGGGATCTTGTTGCGTCGCGCCAGCTCGCTGACTTCGCTATTAGTGATCCAGGCAATATAGAACAGAGTATCACCGCGTTTAACGGTATAGGTGCTGCCGCTATAGCTGCCTCTGGCCAGGCTATCGTAATCGCGGTCATAGGTGTTGGACTTTTTCCCTGAACCACAGCCCATCAACCCAAGACAGACTATGCACACGGCAATCAGCCGCCATACAGCGAATGTGCTTCCCATACTCAAATGTCGTCCTTAAACGTCGTCGCTCTTATTAGTTATGCAGCCAGGCCGAGCCTGTGCGGCGGCATAGTGATCTTCGTATAGTAACATCAACGGCTATGTGGTCAAAAACGCTGCTTGGCAACACCAAGGCGCGTCGCAGAACAGTGTCTGCCTTTCAGCTTTTTTTATGAGATATAATAAACCAATAATTTTCACAGCCTTGGTAACTTCGCCATGCTCATCTTCTCCGCCCGATATTTATTACCAACAGCCGCGTTATTGCTGATTGCATTGCTGATTTACAGCGGTGTTAACCCTTATGATCGAGTGACCTGGCTGATGGAAGTCATGCCGGTTGTGGTAGCGCTGATAGTATTGTGGCTGACCCAGCGTCGTTATCCGCTCACTCCATTGTTGTATCAGCTGATTTTTCTCCACGCGTTAATTTTGATTTTTGGTGGCATGTATAGCTATGCGCGCGTGCCTGCCGGGTTTTATGTGCAGGAATGGCTGGGGTTGGGGCGTAACCCGTACGACAAGCTCGGGCACTTTTTCCAGGGGCTGGTTCCAGCGCTGGTGGCGCGGGAAATCCTGTTGCGTGGGGGCTATGTCCAGGGCCGGAAAATGTTGGGTTTCGTAGTGTGCTGCATTGCGCTGGCCATCAGTGCTGTTTATGAACTGATCGAATGGTGGGCCGCATTGGCGTTGGGACAAGGCGCCGATGAGTTTCTGGGAACACAGGGCGACCCATGGGATACCCAGTCTGACATGTTCTGTGCCCTGTTGGGGGCGGCATGTGGACTGTTGCTGTTCGGCCGTCGACAGGATCGGCAACTTGCTGGTTTAAGCGCGAAATAGCGTTCCTCCGTTTATCAACTAAAGTATTAGGTTTTAGCCTGCAGCTCGCTTCGGGGTAATGGAGTAGGCGGAAATGGATATGCAAGAAACCTTAACGCTCTCAAGCTATCTGGTACTGGCCGCCACCTTGCTGGTGGCCTATGTCATTTTCGGCATTGCCGGTTTTGGCTCGGCGTTGGTCGCCAGTCCGGTGATGGCGCTTTATATTCCGGTAGCGAAAATTGTTCCTTTGCTGGCGCTGCTGGACATGTGCGCGGCCATTGTTAACGTCAGCCGTGATGGTCGCAATGCACAATGGGCAGAATTAAAACGGCTGATCCCGGTGATGATTATCGGCAGCCTTGTGGGCGCGGCGATCCTGCTGAAAACCCGGCCGGATATTCTCTTGTTGGCGTTGGGTATTTTTGTGGTGCTCTATGCTCTCTATTCGCTCAGCGGTTTAAAACCCGATCGGCACTTTTCGCCCATGGCTTCGGTGCCTTTTGGCCTGGTGGGCGGGATTTTCAGCGCATTATTCGGCAGCGGCGGCTTTATCTATGCCATCTATCTCAGCGGACGTATTGAGAAGAAAGAGGCTTTCCGGATGACTCAAACCACACTTATCGGCATGAGTACGTTGACGCGGGTGGTTATTTTCACCTTTGCCGGTGTTTATCTGGACATTGATTTATTGCTACTGGCATTGGTGCTGCTGCCGGGGATGTTGGTGGGGATTACCCTAGGGCGTCATTTCACTTTGAAAATGTCACGTGAGCAATTCATGAAGCTAATCAATGTGATTTTGTTAGCCTCGGGTACCGTGCTGATGGTTAAGTACTTCAGTTGACATGCTGCCGGGGCGAGTGGCGACCGATCCCGCCTGCCATGTGGGCATTTTGCTCTGATTTTAGAGGATTAATTCAAATTTATAGGCTTTGTGTTCCAGGTTAGCGCTATCCTCGCTTAACTTAGCGTTTTCCTCTTGTTTAGATTAACTCTGCGATGCAAGGCGTCGCAATATTAATTTATTTCTTTTATTGCAGGTTTATTCGTGTGAATTGACGCCATTATGAATAATTTTCTTTTTTCGCGGTTATCTGTGATGTAATATTTTCTGGTGATTTTGAGTAGGGATAGGGTTTTTATTTAAGTGAATGGGTGTGTGCGATTTTTTATTTTTTCGATAAATCACCTTTCTAATGATTCTTTAACAGGTGTGTTCTTTCTTTTTTCATGATTTCTCATCCTATCTTTCGTTAAATACCTATTTAAAATATACGAAACAATTCAATTATTGAATTTATGAGGGCGATTATTTTTTGCCCTTTATCGGGTTGCGAGCGCGATGGTTCACTGATGACTAAGGATGGAGCTTCATGAATAAACAGGCAATGTGGGAGAGGATATGGTCGGCTGAATGCCTGTCCAAATGTACCCGAGCCTTGCACCTGACCTTGGGGGGAGCGCTGCTGGTAGCCTGCGGTCTGTTTTTCTCCCCGCCGACGTTGTCCAAAATGGATGCGACCGACGTCAAAATCAATATCACCGGAACCGTGGTCGCCAATGGCCGCTGTAATTTCGCGGGTGGCAGCCCGATAACTGTGGAATACGGCGATGTATTTATCAGCGAAATTGTCGGTGACAAATATCGCCAACCATTGAATTACAACATCTCTTGTTCCGGAGATGCCGGTGGTAAAACCATCCAATTGCAACTGGACGGCTCCGGTGCGGATTTTGACGGCACCTTGTTAAGTACCAATGCGAAAGGCTTGGGTATAAAACTGCTACGGGACAACAACCCGATGGTGCCGGGACGTTGGTATGACCTTAACCCCTCTTCACCACCAAAGCTGGAAGGGGTTCTGGTGAAGCAAGGTGGTGCCGAATTTAATAACGGCCAGGAGTTCAGTGCCTCTGCCACCCTCAAGGTAGCTTACAACTAAGGATGCCTGGGATGACAACCAAACGATTACCGATTAGCGGCAAAATGTCCGCACTTTCTATGGCGGTGGTACTCCTCTTGAACAGCACGATTATGACCGCGGCGAAGGCGGCCCAAACAGGCGACAGTAAACGAGTGAACTTTCACGGCACATTAAAGAAGAAGCCTTGCCATATCGCCAACGATCAGAACATTGACGTGTACTTCGAAAAAGTAGGGGTCAAGCGGGTGGATGGCCAACGCTATATGCAGCCGGTGCCCTATACCCTGAGCTGCGATGAGGTTGACCCATCCTGGATGTTAATGCTGTCAGTGCGGGGGATACCCACGGGGTTTGAGGACACCGCGCTGCAGACCAATGCGAATGGGCTGGGGATCCGTATCTTACAGGACGGCAAACCGATGCAGATTAATAAACCGATTGCCATTAGCTACGGCAGCCCGCCGATGCTGCAGGCAGTACCGGTACAGCAGAGTGGGGTGAAGTTGTCGGAGCAGACTTTCAGCGCTACGGCCACCCTGATGGCGGAGTATCAGTGAGAGACGGTTGTGAAAACATCACACTGGCTGGCAAGGGATTCTTAAAGTGTAGCAGGCAGGTAATCAATTATGATCACAGCACAGGCAGAGAAAAGCATTGTCTATGATATGCAACCCTCTTTCCGGTACGGGCGGAAATTATCTCCATTTGTAGGTTTTTTGGTTTGCATTTTGTGGAGTGGTAGCACGAGTGCATTTACCTGTTTTGGACCTGCTGGGCAATTAGGGTGGTCTGGTGGGGTTTCGAATATCAACGTGATAGTCGGGCCTAAACTTCATGAAGGGAAAAATACGATTGTTAATTTGGATGGGCAAGTTGCATGTCAAAATGATGTGCGCGATCCAAATTGGATCGATTATTTATGGGTAGACCCGGGTAAAGTCTCGTTAAACCCGGCCATTTTTAATGATCTAGCTGGTGGGATTACAGTATATGGTCGGGATTACGCCTTACCGACACCTGAGATAAAAATTTTTGAGCAAATAGGTTGGTTAGGCGCAGGTGTAACAAGGAAAGCAGTACCTGTTTCAATGTACTTCAACTTAAAAAGCGCTGGTTCGCAGTTGTATATCAAAAAAGGTGATTATCTTGGAGAGATAGGCTTGATTCAAGGACAAAATCAAAACTCAAATAGAGTACGTTATATCTGGCGCCTTTATGCATTGAATCAGATAGAAATTAACACCTCAAGCTGCTCTGTGAGCACCGGCGATCCCATCAATATCAGCTTTGGTGAGGTGGAACGTATGGATTTGAAAGTGTCCGGGACTGGAAATAACACAATAAAGAGATCTTTCGGTATTTCATGTACCGGCTCCGTTCCCGTGAACTTTAATATACGGATGAATTCTTCTCCGGCTACGTGGAACGGCGATGCGGTTCAGACCAGCAATAGCAATGTAGGTGTAGTCGTCCTTTGGGGAACGAATGTTATGACTAATGGCAGCACCCAGAGTTTAAGAGTCAATGGCAGTGCGACTACTACACTGAGTTTTACCCCGGTACGTCCAGCAAGTCTATAAATTTTTACCCATATCGAGAACACCGTCGTTTGCAGTGTGTGGACTGGAACTAAGGGAAATAAGCTAACAATGAATACATGGAGAACGGTCATGTTGGGCTGCGCTGTCGCGTCGCTAATCATCCTATGCAGTTTTTATGTAAATGCGAGCCCATTGCTTGCACGCTGTACTGGCCCAGGTGGATATTGCAGCGCCGGTAGTGATGTCATTATTACCTATAACAATGGTGGTAACCTTTTAATAAACAAAAATCGGCGCTTTCCTGTCGTCCCTTCAATGGTTGTTGTTGGTTACTGTAATAAAAGTTCCGGCGGGCTGGCTGGTCATTGTGATTATATGAAAAGTACGGATATCGGAAGCAATATGGTAGACGGTAGCCACCCGTGGATAGAAACAGTTTCTATGGCTACTGGGACATTTCGTATGCCAGCCGTCACGGTGCCTGACCTGGGATACGGATATTGTGTGAGCGCGTGGGTCCGTCGCTCAGCAGGAACAGGAGATGCGCTCTCTTGGGGAGATAACTATTACTCTAACACTGATTACGCACTCTGTTCCGGCGATGCTCCCCCGCCTCCGCCGCCTAATCTTTGTTATGTTAATAGCGGAAACCCGGTTGAGGTAGCATTCGGCAATGTGGAGCGGATGGATATAGGCACTTCGCCAGGGGGCGCTTATGACAGACAAAAAGCGTTAACCGTAAATTGTATGGGGACAGGCACTCATGGCATCAACGTCAGGCTTAATATGTCGCCGACTAACTGGTCGTCGTCGCAGATTGCTACAAGCAACGGTGCTCTGGGCGTGAGTGTATCGGCAGATGGCAAGACACTGAGTAATAATGACAGTTTTAACCTGTCGGTTAACGGTAGTACCACTTCAACGCTGACATTCTCACTGCTGCGCGATCCCAACAAAACGGCGACCGAGATTGCCACCGGTGCATTTAATGCGTCAGCATCGCTGATTGTGACGGAACCTTAGAAAGATTTAGGGTGGATATGATAAGGCGCTAACTGCGCCCGATTAAGAAAAGCAGCATCTGTGAAACGTCTTTCTGGCCGATGACGGCGGTGGCGCGGTTGGCCCTCAATGATGAGGGCCGGGTCGTGATTTACTGCATAGGCGTGCTGGCATCAAGGCGCATTAGTGCGAGCAGTAAGCCGCTGAGCGCGGCATAGAAACCAAAGTTATCGTTACTGCTGCAGCGTTGAGTAAACTCCGGCAGCCAACTCATGCAATGCACTAATGCTTCGCTACGCAGCTCTAGTAGCTCCCTGCGTTCATCCCCAGCTTCTGTTAACGCGAAATTAAGGTGACTTAACAGTTCAACAACCAGAGCTAAATGGTCTTCCGGTTCGCCAAAGGAACTCGCCACCGCCATGCCCGATTGTGCCAACAGCGCTTTCATTTGCGCGCTGGGTTCCTGCTTAAAACGCGAAGATTCCAACTGATAACAAGAGGAATAGGGTAACGCAGCGGATTTCTCCGTCATTAAGAACAGCCCGGCAAAGTCGGCGGCCAGTTCCAACCGGGCATCGGGCCGCTGCTGCAGAGTTTGGACGGCCTGTTTGAACTGGACTACCGGTGTCGTAAGCGCCGGGATGGGTTCAAGTACCGCCAACCAAGCAACCAGCTCAGGGCTGGTCAGTTCAGCAATCTGCACGTCGCTCAGCTCGCGGGCGAAACTGCCGGATAGCCAGGCATAGAGGCATGCGTAATGCGGGCTTCCCAACCCTGGAACCTGATCTTGCATAGAGCCTTCTCCTTACTGCGGCATGTTTGCTGGCGTCATCGATACATAGTCGCATCGAGCGACCATTTCGAACGGGCCATCAAACGCGGTGACGGGTTCGATTTTGCCATTAAAGCGCTCAATCTCAACGAGGGTCGTATGGGCGCTGGTCGCCTGAGCCAGTTCGGATGAGCCGATGTCCAACGTCAACACGTTTGGATTACCGTATTTGCACAGTGTGCCAGCCACGCCACCGCGTTCAGGATCGTACCAGGCACCTTCATGGATGCGGATCACGCCCGGCGAATAGCGATCTGAAACTACAGCGCCGGCTAAAACCTGGCCACGTGCGTTAAATACTCGTACAACATCGCCATTATTGATGCCGCGAGCAATAGCGTCCTGTGGGCTGATAAATACCGGCTCCTTGCCCGCGACGCTGTACTGCGCACGCAAGGTTTCAGATTCACACAGCTGTGAGTGCAGTCGGAAATCGGGATGCACCGACTGCAAATGCAGTGGATAGCTCGCTGAAAGCGGTCCGCCGTGTGAGCGTTCTGCTTTTTCAAACCACATTGGGTAACCTTTGCAGTTCTTATAATTCATATCGGCAATGCTCTTTGAGTAAATCTCGATCAGGCCGCTTGGGGTACCTAAAGGCTCCAGGTCCGGATCTTGACGAAACGCCTGGTGACGCACGAACATTTCGGGATGATGGAACTCGACGTAGCCGTCACCTTCCCAAAATTCATCGAATGCAGGCAAAGCCACGCCGCGTCCTTTGCCCTGGCGTGCGCCGTCCTGGTAGATACGTTTGATCCACCCCATTTCATCCAGGCCTTCGGTGAAATCACGTTCGCGATCGAACAGTTTGCAAAGTTCGCGCAGGATCTCGAAGTCATTGCGCGCCTCAAACTGCGGCGGCACCAGTTGTTTCATCGCGATAATGCCGCGATTGGAGTGGTTGCCAAACTGATCGAGATCGTTGCGTTCGAATTGTGTGGTAGCAGGCAGAACGATATCGGCAAAACGACAGGTTGAGGTCCACTGATTATCAATAGAAATCACGGTCTCCAGTTTCTGCCAGCCGGCAATCATCCGGTTAACCTGCTGATGGCGATGGAACGGATTGGTGCCTGCAAACACGCACATTTTCAGCATTGGGAGCTTGACGCGTTTGCCATTCCAATCGATCTCCTTGCCCGGCTCCAGCATGGCATCGATAAAGCGCGCGATCGGAATGGTACTGCTGTAACCTTTGAAATCCCCTTTGGCATAGCGTGCCGGTGTGTTGGTGGATCCCGAGAAACCGCTCAGGATCACTCCTTTGCGGCTTGGTGTGCCTGCGCCGTTGTAGTGCCAACCAAAACCGAACCCGCCACCAGGTAAGCCGATTTGGCCAAGCATCGCCGCCACCACTACCGTCATCCATGCCCATTGTTCACCGTGTTGCATGCGTTGCACACACCAGCCTGCAATGATTTGCGTACGGTTGGCTGCCATTTGGCGAGCCAGTGCCCGGATGATTTCGGCATCAATACCACACAGCGCCGACGCCCATTTCGCATCTTTGGGCTGGCTGTCCGTTTGGCCCAACAGGTAAGGGAGGAACTGATCGAAGCCAACGCAATAGGTTTTGAGGAAGTGGGCATCATGCAGATTCTCGCTGTACAGTGTGTGCGCCAGTGCTAATTGCAAGGGCACATCCGTTTGCGGGTTTATCGCTATATGCTGCACATGTTCGCGACCTAAAAACTCATGGGTAGATGACACCACAGGGTCAATGCTGACGACGTTGATTTCACCTTTGGCCACCTTGGCCTTTAGTTCGGCGTAATATTCATAGACATCATGATCTGGGCACCACCAGTTGGCCTGCTGATTTTTGACCAGATCCGATCCCCAGAGCACCAGCGTTTTGCTGTTTTTCAGCACCAACGGCCAGGAGGTTTGCTGTTCATACACTTCCATTGATCCCACGACCCGCGGCAAAATCACCTGAGCGGCACCGGTTGAATAGTCACCGCCGGTACCGACAGAATCCCCGTGCAGGGCCAGCGCACGTGCCAGCATGCCGGCGGCATTGTGGAACATACCGGTCGATTGCCAGCCGGTACCGGATAACAAAGCCGACGGGCCATAGGTTTTTTGCACCCGCTCAAGTTCTTGATAGAACAGATTTAGTGCTTCATCCCAGCTCACCCGTACAAAGCGGTTATCGCCGCGCTGTGTGGTATCGCTCAAATGGCGTTTGCGCAGCCAGTCAATTCTCACCATCGGGTAACGGATGCGTGCTGTGCCATGAACGTGATCGGGCAGGCCCGCAATCATTTTTGAGGGATATTTATCCATTTCAAAGGGTTTGGCGGCGATAAACCGCCCGTCCATCACGGTGGCACGGATAGCCCCCCAGTGGGAGCCGGTCAATATGCCTTCTTGCAGGCCACCCTGGGCCAGTGCGTTTTTGGGCACTAACAGCGAAGGACCAATCATGCCAATGGCCGTTAATCCGCCAAGCTGAGCCAGAAAGCGACGGCGGGACAAGCTGATATTCTGTGATGATTTCATGTGCATTCTCCCTTAGTGTTTCTGGTCTGGGCCGCCGGTATCGGAAGCATTCATCTGCAAATACTTCAGCAAGGTGCGTTCTTCGCGCTTATCAAGGCTGGTAAAGCCCACCATGCCGTTCAGCGTTCCGATCCAACCGTTGGCATCAAAGTGCGCAATGTCAGGAGCACCGTGGCACTGGTTACAGGTGCCGGTGTACAGCGCGCTGGTGTAGGCCCAGATAGGCTTGATATCGTTGACCAGATCGCCTTTTTGTACCCATGCGGTAGTTTGCAATTTGCTCCATTCCGCACCGGTGGCGGCTACCGTGGTTTTTTCAAGCGTTTGGGCATGTTTTTGCACTTCATCACGAATGGACGACACAAAAATGCGTTTGCCAGGCAGCAGCGACAGTACGCGTTGGCGCCCCTCGGTTTCTGTCCAACCCACGATTTGCACTTCGAGCCAATCACCGTCACGTTTTAAGACCTTAACTTCTGAGGCCGGCAGCAGTGAGCCAGCCGGTTCTTTATCGCCTTTGGCCGCGTAGATAGGTTTCATGTCCAACGTATACAGCGTGTTGCCGTCGCTGTTTTCGTCGGCGCGCAGGCGCATATCTTCAAACTGTTTGCGGAAACCGCTACTCATGTCCGGCAGTTGGTGAGCAATCCCCTTGTGACAATCAACGCAAGACTGATTGTCTTTCGCTGCGATGCTCATCTGTTTGGCCGCTTCCGGGTGCTGCTTGCTGTGCTCCATGGCTTCGTAGTTATGGCAGGAACGGCAGCCGACGGAGTTGTTGTCTTTCATGCGCTTCCATTCGCGCTTGGCCAGCTCGGCACGTTTCGCTTCGAATTTTTCCGGGGTATCGATCGAATGAGCAATAAAGTTTTGATAGAGATCGTTGGCCGCTTCCAATTTGCGCCACAGCATGCCTGGAACATCCGGTGGGATATGGCAGTCACGGCATTCTGCGCGGACGCCGGACGCATTTTTAAAGTGAACGGACTGTTTATATTCTTGATATACCGGCTGCATCGCATGACAACTGACGCAAAATTCCGTATTGCTGGTCAGCTTAATGCCAGCGTGCGGCACGATGATGATGGCCAATCCGAGAATACAACCGATCCCTAACAGTGCCAGCACTGACCACTTGGCACTGGGCCGTGTCAGTTTTCGCCAAAGTTTGCTCATAAATAAACCTTCTCGTTATTATGGGTACTCCTTTAGTAGGATATTGAGTAAATATGAACGGGGTCACGGGTCTGGATGAATGGAATAAGTCAGAATATGAATGGATATGAACAGACTGGGGCGGGAGTGAAATCATGAGCCATCACATTGTTATCGTTGAGGACGATCCGGTTACGCAAGCGCGCTTACGTGATTATTTTGTTCATGAGGGCTATCAGGTTTCTGTGGCTGAAAGTGGCGCGGGGCTGAAGGAAATTATGCTGCTTCAGCCGGTGGATTTGGTGCTGCTGGATATCAACCTGCCCAATGAAAATGGTTTGTTGTTGACACGAGCCCTGCGTGAACGTTCAAACGTCGGCATTATTCTCGTTACTGGGCGTTGCGATCAGATTGATCGGATTGTAGGGCTGGAGATGGGAGCGGATGACTATGTGACCAAACCACTGGAGTTGCGTGAGCTGGTGGTGCGGGTTAAAAACCTCCTGTGGCGCATCGATCTTGCCAAAATGCCTGCCAGGCAGGGGCAGCAGGAGAACTGCTATCTGTTCGCCGGGTATTGCCTTAATCCTTCCCGGCATACGCTGGAGTGTGAGGGGGAGCAAATTCGCCTGACTCGGGCTGAATATGAAATGCTGTTGGCCTTTATCACCAACCCGGGCACGGTATTGAGCCGTGAGCGGCTGTTACGGATGTTGTCATCCCAGCGGGTGGAACAGCCGGATCTCCGTACCGTGGATGTCCTAATTCGCAGATTGAGAAACAAACTGAGTCACGAACTCTTTGTCACTCGGCACGGGGAGGGTTACTTCCTGGCGGCCGAGGTCAGCTGACGGAAACAGGTACACCGGACGAAAACCCAGGGGAGAAAGGGACAACTTTACCTTCTCTGGGGTGATATTCGCCGGCGTCAGCAGCAGGATTTGCGGGCTGATATTATTTTCCACGCTTTGTTGCTGCAAAACTCTGATGGCTTGATCGATAGCCAGCTCACCCTGGAGCACCATCTGGTCACTGACCGCCATGATTATTCTGTTTCGTTTAAGTCCCCGATACACCTGATGTGACAGATAAAAAGAGACAATCCCCAAGGGATGAGGGCGATTGCGCGCCTCCCCCATGGCCACTTGCGCGGCGATGGCGTTCCCCGCGACCAGATTGATTTCAGGGTGTTTTTCCAACATGTCCTGCAACAAATTACGTTGGATCTCTACGTCATTATCGCCATAAACCACATCGACTATCTGTATCGAACTGCCTTCAACTGCGGTGCGAAACCCGTCGATCATTTCCTGGCTACCGCCTGCATCTTTTGGCCCAGGCATTAGCAGCACGTTGAGTGAAGGGTGAGGGGGATGATCGATCAGGTATCGGCCGGGTTGGTAACCCATTTGAAACCAGGGTACGCCCACCCGGGAGCGGGTAGCCGCAAAGTTCAGCTCATTCACTACGGCAATCACCGGCGTGTCGCCAACGGAAGCCGCCAGATCGGGGAATTGAGCCAGGCTGCTGCCAAGCAAAATCGCATCGGCCTGCCATTGGCGACAGAGCGTTAATTGCTCGCGCTGGGCTTCAAGCTGCGAATACCCGCCGGCTTCAAATATCTTCAGCGTCACATTGGTGCGTTGGGCTTCCTGCACCATGCCGTAGTTGATGGAGAGCCAGTAAGCGTCTTTCAGACTGGGATAGAGGGCGCACAGTTTCCAACGACGTTCCGCCTGCAATACTGGCGTGGCGGCAGCTGGCTCAGATTGACGCTCGTTTAGCCAGCGCACCAGAGGGGCCGGTGAGACCGCCAATGCCGAACAGGTTATCGTGCCGCAGAAAAACGACAGAAGAAAACGGAAAATCGCGTTGCGCATAATAGCCTCATATTTAATAAGCCTTTATGCTAGAGGTTTCGTCACTGATAAAACAACTTTAATTTCATCATCAGGATACCTATGGGGCACCCTTCGTTAACACGACGACTTTGGTTGGCTTTTTTGCTGATGGCAGGGTTAGCGTTGATCAGTTCGTTGATAGGCTGGTTGGGCTTTCGCTTTATTGGCGAAGTCGAACAAAACAATACCCGGTCAGTGATCCCAACGATGAATATAGCTCGTCAACTCAGCGAGGCCAGTGCTTACGAATTGTTTTCCGCTCAAAGCCTGACGAATGCCGATACGCACGCAGATTGGATCGAGCAAGGGAAAATGCTCACGGTACAAAGTTTGCGTATCAGCCGGCTCTTGGAACGTTTACGCAGTCAAGGATTTGATACGGCGGCGATAGAACAACAGGAGTCCGACATTACACACAGTTTAGGCCTGCAGGGCGAATTGGTGGGCCGGCGCCTGGCATTGCGCAAGCAGCAACGCGATCTTTCCCGTGAAATTATGGATGCGGCGGCCCGCATTGCCGAGTTGGCCAAAGGGCAGTTAAACAATGCCGCAACGGCCGCAGGCGTTACGCAGGCAGGGATTTACGATTTGATTGAGCAGCATCGCAATCAGGCCGCGGAGCAGGCGTTAGACCGCCTGATCGATATCGATTATGAATATCAAAATCAAATGGCCGAGCTACGGCTCAATGCGATACAAATTGAGCATCTGATTTTGCTGCTGGAGAAGCAACTTGCCGAGCGTGCGCCAGCAGAATTAATCTCCCGTATCGGCAGCTACGTTCGCATTCTCCAGCGCAGGCAAGAGCGCGTCGAAGATCCCCTCACCAGCGAAAAGATAGCGCGTGAATTGCAGATGCTGACACGTTATCAACAGCTTGCGACACTGTATCAGCGGGAAAGGGATATCCGCGCGCAGCTTCAGGCACTGTCACAAAACAACCTGGATATGTTTACTCGTTTCAGTACTGAAATCAGTCGTCAGGTCGGTGATATTGAACGGCGTAATACTCAGGCGTTAGAGACCCTTCGACAGGCTCGAGAAACGGGTAAGTTCTGGCTGATTATCTTGAGTTTGTTTTCGTTGGTGGCACTGTCGCTAATTTTGTGGCGCGTGGTTTGGCATTCGGTGACGTTGCCATTGGCGAAGCAAACCGCAGCTTTGCAAAGGTTATTGGAGGGCGACCTCAACTCTCCCTTCCCCGCAACATCCGGCGTGCGTGAATTAAATACCATGGGGCAGTTGATGGAGGCTTTCCGCGCAAATGCCGACGCCTTGCAAAATCAGCGGCAATATCTTGCGGCACAAGTTGAATTACGTACGGCCGAATTGGAAGCAATGGTGGTAGAGCACCACCAGGCTCGCGCTGAGGCGGAAAAGGCCAACCGGGCTAAGTCGGCCTTTTTGGCCGCGATGAGCCATGAAATTCGAACCCCGTTGCACGGTATTCTTGGCACGGCTCAACTGTTGTCGGAACAGGCGCTGTCGCTAAAGAACCTTTCCTATGTACAGGCGATCAATGACTCCGGTGAGAGTCTATTGGCAATCCTCAACGATATTCTGGATTATTCAGCGCTAGAGGCGGGCAAGGGCAGCGTGACGCTCAACGACGAGGCATTCGACCCACGTCAGTTACTGGCGAGTATCATGAGGTTAATCTCCGGGCGGGTACGTCATCGTGAGATTACATTGGCTCTCACTTGTTCTGACGAATTGCCGCAATGGCTGAAGGGTGATCCGCGGCGTATTCGCCAAATTGTGATGAATTTGCTGGCTAACGCCCTGCGTTTCACCGATCAAGGCCGGGTGGATATTCGCTGCCATATTGATGGGCCGCGCTGGCAAATTGACGTTGCAGATACGGGGTGTGGCATTGCCGGTGAAGCACTGGCACAGATTTTCAAACCCTTTGTACAGCTGACGGCCAAGCGCGGTGGCACCAGGCTGGGATTGGCGATCAGCCGGGGGCTGGCGGAGGCACTGCAAGGCAGCTTAAGCGTCAACAGCACGCCGGGAAGCGGCAGTTGCTTTTCACTGAATCTGCCGCTGGTTGTTGCAGCCACGCCAATACAGCATCGGGCAGAAGAACGAACGGATCTTTCGGGTTACCGTCTGCTGCTGGTGGAAGATAACCTGGTCACCCAGCGTATTACTGCCGAAATGTTGCTGTCTTGCCATGCCATGGTTGAGGTGGTTGGCGATGGCCAAAGCGCATTGAACCTATTGGCAGTTGATGGCGCATTCAGCGGTGTACTGGTGGATTTGGATCTGCCGGATATGGACGGTGTGACGCTCTCTGGGCTGATTGCTGCGTTGCAGCCACAGTTACCCCTTATTGGTTTCAGCGCCCATGTTGCCGACGAAACGTTAAGGCTCCGCGTCGGCGAAATATTCTGCGGATTGATACAAAAGCCTATCGCCTGTGCAGCATTAAGCCGACTGATTGAGCACTATTTAACAGCAGAAAAACGCCCGATGCGGCTCGCTCCCAGTTTGGATTTCGTTCAGCTAACGCAGGATATGGCGGTGTTCGGTAAAGAGAAAATCAGCGAGTGGCGAGACTTGTTCACAGAACATGCCTTGTTATGGGTTACTGAGCTTGAACAGGCCAGCGAAGCGGGCGATGTGCGCAGAGTTGTGCATTTGGCACATAAACTAAAAAGCAGCTGTGCCAGTTTGGGCATGCAGCGTGCGGTTGAGGCCTGTTCCGAGCTGGAGCAGACACCGGATAAATTGATTCCGCTGCGCCAAATCCTCACGGAGGAATTGCAGCAGCTTTCGGCCTGGATCGATGCGCAATAAGGTCGTGCGATCGAACTTGTCCGATGAAGAGTCCCATTCCAGAAAAGCAAAAAACCAGCCCTTAGGCTGGTTCTTCTAAATAGTGGTGCCCGGACTCGGACAACCGGCGCTTGCGCCGGATTGAACAACGCTTTAGCGTTGGCCCGCAGGGTGAGGCCTCTGGCCGAATAATCGAACTTGTTCGATGAAGAGTCTCACTCCAGAAAAGCAAAAACCCAGCCATTGGCTGGGTTCTCTAAATATGGTGCCCGGACTCGGAATCGAACCAAGGACACGGGGATTTTCAATCCCCTGCTCTACCGACTGAGCTATCCGGGCAACGCGCAGCATTAAACCGTATTGGCCGAAGTCAGTCAACGGCTTTGTGAACGAAATAAGGCAAAACGCGTCCGGTTGCTGGCTTTTCAGTCAAAGGGAGCAAAAAAAGCGCGAGATGGGCGTAAAGTACCGTGGTTGCGCTCGCCGCCACGGTGTCATTCAGCTTAATGCGCCATTTCTGCGGCACTGAGCGACCTGCAAGATGTCTTCCGCCAAGCGCTTGGCAACGGATACGTCCTGGAGCTGACGTTTTATCAGCAGTTTGCTGAGGCAGCCCTCTTGGATCAGTTCCATCTGCTGCGCCACCATATCCGCATCGTCGGCGTCCATTTCTCGCAGCAGGTCACGGGTCAGTTCCAGCGAAGTCAGCTTCTGCTGCTCGGCCAGTTGGTGGATAGGGTGATCTACCTCAGGGAAGAAGCTACAGGCGGCAATAAACAGGCAGCCGGGATAGCGATCGTGTTGTACGTACTCTGCCAGCACGTCGTAGCGTGCCAGCAATTTTTGCTGTGGGCTCAGGGCTTCGTCCAGCAGCAACTGACGACGCCAGGTGTCAATTTGCTGGCCATGATAGCGCAGGCAGTCATACAGCAGCGCTTCGCGATCCGGCCAGAAGCGTTTAAGATCGCTCGGCTGTACGTCGAGTTTTTCTGCCAGCATTTCTAATGTGGTGGTTGCCAGGCCCTGTTGTTCCAACAGACCCAGTGCCGTATCAAGAACTTGTTCGCGTTGCACTTGTGCTCCCTCCAAATTCGGTTCTGAACTTCAGTGTTATTTATTGCACTACTTTCTGCAAATGCGCGTTGAACGTTGGAGCATCCATAAATCCGGTCACCCGCTGGGCCGTCAACTCTTGTCCTGCGCCGTTAAAAAATAGAATTGTCGGCAAACCCAGGACTTTCAAGTGCTTGAGCAGCGCTGCCTGTTCGGCATTGTTGGCGGTCACATCCGCCTGCAGCAGCACGGCATTGGTCAGCTTAGCCTGAACGGCCGCATCACTAAAGGTATACTTTTCGAACTCTTTGCAGGCGACGCACCAATCGGCATACAGATCCAGCATCACCGGTTTACCCTGTGCTTGCTGCAGCGCCAGGTTGAGCTGCTCCACATTACTGATCTGCGTAAAGTTCAGATGTGGTGCTGCCTGCTGAGTGCTGTTAACGCCAAAAGCCCAGTCTTGCAACGGCCGTGCGGCAATCACCGCCGATGCCAGTAATAGCATCTGTAAAACGCGGGCCCAGCCGCGGGAGGTTTTCAGGCTAAGGGCAAATGCCCAGCCGAAGAACGCCAGGCCCAGCAGGCTCCACAGCCGCAGTCCCCACAGATCGCCGATCACACGCTCCAGCAGAAATACCGGCAAGGCGAGGATCACAAAGCCGAAAGCCTCTTTGACATACTGCATCCATGGGCCGCTGCGCGGCAGCAGGCGGTTACCGAACAGGGTGACGAGCACCAGCGGGATCCCCATGCCTAATGCGTAAAGGTACAAGGTACCGCCGCCGGCCCACATATTACCGCTCTGGGCAATGTAGAGCAGGATCGCGCTGAGTGGTGCGGTGGTACAAGGGGAACAGATCAATCCAGCCAGAGCCCCCATCAGGAACACGCCGGGTAACGAACCGCCCTTTTGGGTATTGCTCCAGCCCGCTAAACGCGTTTGCAGCGATGCCGGTAATTGCAATGAATAGAGGCCAAACATCGACAATGCCAAGGCGATAAACAGCACTGAGAGGCCGATCAACACGTACGGATGTTGCAGTGCCGCTTGAAACTGCAGCCCGGCGGCAGCGACCACCAAACCCAGCAAGGTATAGGTCAGCGCCATACCCTGCACGTAAACCACGGCCAACGCCAAAATTCGACCGCTGCTATGCGGTTTTTCACGGCCCAGAATGATGCCGGAAATCAGAGGATACATCGGCAAAACGCAGGGGGTGAAAGCGATACCGATACCGATCAGCAATGCCCACAGCGGTGAAAACGGCAGATCGTTGGGAGCCGGTACCGGCTCTGCCGCAGTAGGGAGTACCGGAGCGGCGGAGGCGCTCACGGTATTCAACGGGATCACGCGCGTTTCCGGTGGGTAGCAGAAACCGGCTTCCGCGCAGCCCTGGTAGGTCACGCTCAGGCTGGCATCTGCCGTTGCTTGTTGCAGCGGAATTTTCAGGTTCAGCTGTTGCTTGAAAATGGCGACCTCGCCGAAAAATTCGTCTTTGTGGCTCAGCCCGGCGGGCAGTTCAAAGGCGCCCAGCGTGGCCTGCTTTGGCACCAGTTTGATCTGCTGGCGATAGAGGTAATAACCGGGACGAATTTGCCAGTCCAGCGACAGCTGATTGCCTTGCTGTTTGAAATCAAAGGGGAAGGCCTGATCGACAGGCACGAACTGGCTACCGCCGTTTTGGCCGAACAGCGAAGCCTGGGCCGCCTGCGGCAGAAAGAACAGGCTGCAAAGCAGAAAAATCAGTTTAATGAGGCGTTGATCCATAACAGGTAGTCTTTATCTCCGGCCATCACCGGCAACACCAACAGTTCTGGCGTCTGGTAGGGGTGATGTTGTTTCAGGTAGCTGAGCAGGGCATCTTGATGGTGGCAATCGCTTTTGAACAGCATCTGCACTTCATATTCCTGTTCCAGTTTCCCTTCCCAGTAATATAACGACGTTGCGCCGGGTAACAGCGTGGCGCAGGCCGCCAGCTTTTCCCCCAGAACCCGGGCCGCCAGGTCTTGTGCCGTGGCCTCATCGGGTGCGGTGCAGAGTATGACGACAGCTTCGCAATCAGACATCTTCAGCCCTCTCATCCAGATTATCAGTGGGCACTATACCTTGAAGGGCGGTCAGCTAGAAGGCGAGTTTATCGCCAGTGGGGCAGGAGAGGGGAAACCGGGGCCGCAGCCCCGGGGTGAAGCATTACAGCATCACGCTGCCCAGCAGGAAGCCAAACAGCACCGCCAATATCACGCCGATGGTGCCGGGGATAAAGAACGGGTGGTTAAACACAAAACGCCCGATGCGGGTGGTGCCGGTATCATCCATTTGTACCGCGGCGACCAGCGTTGGGTAGGTTGGCAGGATAAACAGGCCGGAAACGGCGGCGAAGGAAGCCACTGCGGTCAATGGCGATACGTTCAACGCCAGCGCCATCGGCATCAGCGCCTTGGCGGTGGCGGCCTGAGAATACAGCAGCGCCGAGCAGAAGAAGAAAATCACGGCCAATAGCCACGGATGCGATTGAATCACCGTGCCAGCAGTCTCTTTGATCCAGTCAATGTTGGCTTGAACAAAGGTATCACCCAACCAGGCTACCCCCAGAATACAGATACAGGCGCTCATGCCGGCCTTAAAGGTGCTGGAATTAAGCACCATATCGGTATCGACGCGGCATAGCAGGGTGGTCAGGGTAGCGACGCTAAGCATGATGATCAGAATGGCGTTGGTGGTGTTCATCAGCGGTTTTGCCACCAGGCCCAGGCCCGGGCTGTTGATGATGGCGTAAGCCACCACGCACAGCACGCCGAGCAGGAACAGCAGCACCGACACTTTGGCGCGGGGTTTGATTTCCATGATCTTGTTGCCGCGCAGTGTTACCAAACCTTCTTCCAGGCGCTTCAGGTAAACCGGATCGTCCGACAATTTGGAGTCGAACAGCCAGCTTACCAGCAGCGACATCACCAGTACGGCGCAGAAGGTAGACGGCATCACGACCATCAGCAGGTGCAGATAGCTGACGCCGTGCCCTTCCATCACTGAAGACATGTACACCACCGCGGCAGAAATTGGCGAGGCGGTGATGGCGATCTGTGCGGATACCACGGCGGTAGACAGCGGACGGCAAGGCTTGATGCCCTGTTCTTTCGCGACTTCAGCGATCACCGGCAGCGCGGAAAGCGAAATGTTGCCGGTACCGGCGAAGATAGTCAGAAAATAGGTGACGATCGGTGCCAGAATGGTGATGTGCTTGGGGTTCTTGCGCAGCAGTTTTTCCGTTTGCTGCACCAGATAGTCCATACCGCCAGCGACCTGCATCGCCGAGATCGCAGCAATCACTGCCATGATGATGGAAATGACGTCGAACGGAATACTGCCCGGTTTCACGCCAATCAACGCCAGGACCAAAACCCCCAGCCCGCCTGCAAATCCAATCCCGATACCGCCCAGCCTGGCCCCTAAAAAAATGGCCAGCAGAACGATAACCAATTCTACGGCTAACATAGTGTCTACTCCTTAAAATAAGTTTTTTTGAAAACGAAAAGTTAAAATTTTGTGGGCGATGGAAAGTAAAAAGGCACGCTATCCAGGGGGATTTAGCGTGCCTTTTTGGGCTACCGGGTGTGTCTGTTATTGTTCATTTTCATCCGTATAGCGTTTGGCTTTATAGGCCGGGTGCATCAGGTTCTCCACGGAGAAGATGTCATCCAGCTCGGCTTCGGTCAGCAGACCGCGTTCCAGCACGACTTCACGTACGCTCTTGCCGGTTTCGGCGCAGATCTTCCCGACGATGTCACCGTTGTGGTGGCCAATGAACGGGTTCAGATAGGTGACGATACCGATAGAATTGAAGACGTAGTGCTCGCACACTTCTTTATTCGCGGTGATGCCGTTAATGCATTTTTCCAGCAGGTTATAGCAGGCGTTGGTCAGGATGTGAATGGACTCGAACATCGCCTGGCCAATCACCGGCTCCATGACGTTCAACTGCAGTTGGCCCGCTTCGGCCGCCATGGTAACGCAAGTGTCGTTGCCAATCACCTTGAAACATACCTGATTGACCACTTCCGGTACGACCGGGTTGACCTTGGCCGGCATGATGGATGAGCCCGCTTGCAGTTCCGGCAGGTTAATTTCGTTCAGACCGGCGCGTGGGCCTGAAGACAGCAGGCGCAGGTCGTTGCAAATTTTAGACAGTTTAACTGCGAGGCGTTTCAGCGCACTGTGCACCATTACGTAGGCGCCGCAGTCGGAGGTGGCTTCGATCAAGTCTTCGGCCGGCACGACAGGCAGGTTGCTGACCTCTGCCAATTTTTGAACCGCCAGTTGCGGGTAGCCTTCCGGGGTGTTCAGCGCCGTCCCGATTGCTGTCGCACCCAGGTTCACTTCCAGCAGCAGCTCGGCGGTGCGATGCAGGTTGCGGGTTTCTTCTTTCAGCAACACGCTGAACGCATGGAATTCCTGGCCCAACGTCATTGGCACCGCATCCTGCAACTGGGTGCGCCCCATTTTCAGGATGGTTTCAAACTCTTTTGCCTTGCGGTCAAACCCTTCGCGCAGCTGGTTGATGGCGTCGATAAGCTTCTGATTGGAGGCGTAAACCGCAATGCGGAAACCGGTTGGGTAGGCGTCGTTGGTAGACTGGCACTTGTTGAGATGATCGTTAGGGTTCAGGTATTGGTATTCGCCTTTCTGGTGGCCCATCAGCTCCAGACCAATATTCGCCAGCACTTCGTTGGTGTTCATGTTCAATGAAGTGCCCGCGCCGCCCTGGAACACATCCACCGGGAACTGGTCCATGCATTTGCCTTTATCCAGCACTTCGTCACAGGCCTGGATGATGACATCAGCGATTTTACGTGGAATGGTTTTGAGTTCTTTGTTCGCCATCGCTGCGGCTTTTTTTACCATTACCATGCCGCGAACAAACTCGGGCACATCGCTGATTTTGCTGTTGCTGATATAAAAGTTTTCAATCGCACGCAGAGTGTGAACACCGTAATAGGCTTCTGCGGGGACTTCACGTGTTCCTAACAGGTCTTCTTCGATACGAATGTTATTTGACATGTGAACCTTCTTTGTATTGCTGCCGAATTAATTAATTGTCAGGGAACCAAATTATGTTGCCGAAGGCTTCAGGCATGAAACGATTAACCACTGTGCCCGTTGCTGCCCAGATCATATGCTGGTTAGTAATAAATGACTGAATCCAGATCACCTTCTGAGCCTTCTTAAATTGCCTGTTTCTGGTTCTGTGATCCCTTTCACGTTTATTAACTTTAGCAATAAAAAAGGGCCTTTGGTTGAAATGCACGCCGGCAGACCCCATTGTATTTAGGTCGGCCGTTAACCGGCCCCCTTTTCGCGCCGTCGCCAACGTGCGGTTGCGCAGATCTACCAGAGGAGAACCAGGTGCGCTGGTTACCGTTACTGCTGATATTTCTGTTGGCTTACATAGAGATATCCCTATTTATTAAAGTCGCCGCCGTATTGGGCGTGGCGATTACCCTGTTGCTGGTGGTGTTCACCTCCTGCGTCGGCATTTCGCTGGTGCGCAACCAGGGCATGAAGACCTTCATGCAGATGCAACAAAAGCTGGCTGCGGGTGAAAGCCCTGCGTCGGAAATGGTGAAAAGTGTTTCACTGGTATTAGCGGGCTTCTTGCTGCTGGTGCCGGGATTCTTTACCGATTTCCTCGGCCTGTTGTTGTTACTGCCCCCGGTGCAAAAATCGCTGACGTTGAAGTTGATGCCGCATCTTTCCGTTTACCGCCCCGGCGGTTGGAGCCAGGGCGGTAATGCTGCCAACGGCAACACCTTCGACGGCGAGTTCCAGCGTAAAAACGACGATCGCTATACGCTGGATCATCAGCCCGACGATCATGACAAACGCAACGATCGTTGAAAAAACGCGGCCCAGGCCGCGTTTTTCGCATCAGTAGCTCAGTATTGCCATCAAAAGCGAAAATTTTTTTGGCCGCCCCCTTGAAGGGGGATGGAATGCCCCCATTTCAAATCCCACAAGCCGGTATTCACAATCCGGTGACAACCCTAAATCTGATAGAGACCTTCTTACAGGAGAGCGTTCAATGAGTATTCGTCCATTGCATGACCGCGTTATCGTCAAGCGCAAAGAAGTTGAATCAAAATCTGCTGGCGGCATCGTCCTGACTGGCTCTGCAGCGGGTAAATCTACTCGTGGCGAAGTTGTCGCGGTGGGTAAAGGGCGTGTTCTGGAAAGCGGCAACATCCAGCCGCTGGATGTGAAAGTTGGCGATATCGTGATTTTCAACGACGGTTACGGCGTGAAAGCAGAGAAGATCGACAATGAAGAAGTGTTGATCATGTCCGAAAGCGACATTCTGGCAATTGTTGAAGCGTAAGTGCGCTTTATCTTCTGAACTGAACGAGTTGAAGGGAAATACCAATGGCAGCTAAAGACGTAAAATTCGGCAATGACGCTCGCGTGAAAATGCTCCGCGGCGTGAATGTTCTCGCTGATGCAGTAAAAGTGACCCTGGGCCCGAAAGGCCGTAACGTAGTGCTGGATAAGTCCTTCGGCGCTCCTACCATCACTAAAGATGGCGTATCTGTTGCTCGTGAAATCGAACTGGAAGACAAGTTTGAAAACATGGGCGCGCAAATGGTGAAAGAAGTTGCCTCTAAAGCGAACGACGCTGCGGGCGACGGTACCACCACTGCAACCGTACTGGCTCAATCCATCATCACCGAAGGCCTGAAAGCTGTGGCTGCCGGCATGAACCCAATGGATCTGAAGCGCGGTATCGACAAAGCGGTTATCGCCGCTGTTGAAGAACTGAAAAAACTGTCCGTACCTTGCTCTGACTCCAAAGCTATCGCTCAGGTAGGTACCATCTCTGCAAACTCCGACGAAACCGTGGGTAAACTGATTGCAGAAGCGATGGAGAAAGTGGGCAAAGAAGGCGTTATCACCGTTGAAGAAGGCACTGGCCTGCAAGACGAGCTGGACGTTGTTGAAGGTATGCAGTTCGACCGCGGTTACCTGTCTCCATACTTCATCAACAAGCCAGAAACCGGTTCTATCGAACTGGAAAGCCCGTTCATCCTGCTGGCTGACAAGAAAATCTCCAACATCCGTGAAATGCTGCCAGTACTGGAAGCCGTAGCGAAAGCCGGCAAACCACTGCTGATCATTGCTGAAGATGTTGAAGGCGAAGCGCTGGCTACTCTGGTGGTCAACACCATGCGCGGCATCGTGAAAGTGGCTGCGGTTAAAGCACCTGGTTTCGGCGACCGTCGTAAAGCCATGCTGCAGGACATCGCTACCCTGACTGCCGGTACCGTTATCTCTGAAGAGATTGGTCTGGAGCTGGAAAAAGCGACCCTGGAAGACCTGGGCCAGGCTAAGCGCGTTGTGATCAACAAAGACACCACCATCATCATCGATGGCGTGGGCGACGAAGCGACTATCCAAGGCCGCGTTACCCAGATCCGTCAGCAGATCGAAGAAGCGACCTCTGACTACGATCGTGAAAAACTGCAGGAGCGTGTCGCTAAACTGGCTGGCGGCGTTGCCGTTATCAAAGTGGGCGCAGCAACTGAAGTTGAAATGAAAGAGAAGAAAGCCCGCGTTGAAGATGCCCTGCACGCGACCCGTGCTGCGGTTGAAGAAGGCGTGGTTGCCGGCGGTGGTGTTGCACTGATCCGCGTAGCAAGCAAAATCGCTAACCTGAAAGGCGACAACGAAGACCAGAACGTCGGTATCAAGGTTGCTCTGCGCGCGATGGAATCTCCACTGCGTCAGATCGTAATCAACGCCGGTGAAGAAGCTTCCGTGATTGCCAACAACGTGAAAGCAGGCGAAGGCAGCTACGGTTACAACGCTTACACCGAAGAATACGGCGACATGATCGCGATGGGTATCCTGGATCCAACCAAAGTAACCCGTTCTGCTCTGCAGTACGCGGCTTCTGTGGCTGGCCTGATGATCACCACCGAGTGCATGGTGACCGACCTGCCAAAAAGCGACGCACCTGATTTAGGTGGCGCTGGCGGTATGGGTGGCATGGGCGGCATGGGCGGCATGATGTAATCATCCCCCACGTTCGCGTGTGCAAAAGCCCCGGCCAATTGGTCGGGGCTTTTTTTTGCGTGCTTTGTCTCACTGCTTTTGATGATATTTATGCAGACCGGGCTGATTTAGCTGGTAAACTGATCTTTCATCAGCTGTCGCTCAAGACGTTGGCCAGCACCAGTGGCAACGGATGCTTAAGAGATAGCAACGCTTTCTGATAAGCTTTTGCGAAACTCTCAATATAGATGGGGAACAAGATGCGGATTAAAGCCTTACTGGGTCTTTCGGCAGCCTTGCTGCTGGCAGGTTGCAGCAGCACCAATGAACTTTCCGCCGCAGGTCAGCAGGTTAAATTTACCGATACCAAACCGGCGGCAGAATGCCAGCTGGTGGGCGAAGTGACTGGCACCCAGAGCAACTGGTTGTCCGGTAACGGTGGTGAAGGCAGCTCCATGCGCGGCGCGGCAAACGATCTGCGCAACAAGGCAGCGGCAATGGGCGGCAACGTGATTTATGGCGCGACCAGCCCAAGCCAGAACCTGCTTTCAAGCTTTGCCCCACTGGACAGCAAAATGGCCGGCCAGGTTTATAAGTGCCCGTAACGCAAGATTAATGCGTACGTCATAGCATAAAAAAGAGGCATGCCCAGGCATGCCTCTTTTGTTTTTGTCATTCCGCCGGTCAGTCAATCTTGCATCAGGCGCAGGTCGAGCGGCGTTTTGCTTGGCTTGCCGCCGACTTCACGGGTCAGACGCGGCACCATATATCCGGAAACCTTGCTCAGCAGCGCCTGCATAATGGCGCGCGCTTCATCGTCGCTGACCATAAAGTGTGCCGCGCCTTGTACCTTATCCAGCACGTGGATGTAATAGGGCAGGATACCGGCGTCAAACAGCGCATTGCTCAGCGCCGCCAACGTGTCGGCGTTGTCGTTGATGCCGCGCAGCAACACACTTTGGTTCAGCAAGGTGACGCCGGCCAGACGCAGTTGCGCCATGGCTCCCTGCAGTTCACGGTCAATCTCATTGGCATGATTGATGTGCGTGACCATCAGCACCTGTAGGCGTGAGGCCGACAGCCTGCGGCACAGTTCTGGCGTGATACGTGCCGGGATCACCACTGGCAAACGGGTGTGGATGCGCAGGCGTTTTACGTGCTCAATGGCTTCCAGTTCCTCGATCAGCCAGTCCAGCTCGTGATCTTTGGCCATCAGCGGATCGCCACCGGAGAAAATAATCTCATCCAGTTCCGGGTGTTGGCGGATATAATCCAACGCCTGACGCCAGTTGGCTTTATTGCCCTGGTTGTCCTGATACGGAAAATGGCGACGGAAGCAGTAGCGGCAGTTAACCGCACAGCCGCCTTTAACCAACAGCAAAGCACGATTACGGTATTTGTGCAGCAGGCCTGGCACCACGCTACGCTGTTCGTCCAGCGGATCGGTCGTGAAGCCGGGTGCATTGATGAATTCTTCGCTGGCGGTCAGAACCTGACGCAATAGTGGGTCATTGGCGTCGCCTGGACGCATGCGTGCGGCGAAGGCGCGGGGTACGCGCAATGCAAACAGCCGACGGGCTTCACGGCCCTGCGGCAGGTCCGGATGCGTATTCAGTGACAAAAGCTGCAGTAATTCATCGGGATCGGTAATAACATCGGCGAGTTGATGCAACCAATCTTCTCTATATGCCGTACTTTGGGTTATAATGTGTGCCATTTTTTTGGCTAAGCTACCAGTTTAAATATTCAGAGGGCCATCATGGCGACTTATTCTAGCAACGATTTCCGTCCGGGTCTTAAAATCATGTTCGAGGGCGAACCTTACGCTATCGAATCCAGTGAGTTCGTTAAACCGGGCAAAGGCCAGGCATTTGCGCGCGTTAAAATGCGTCGTCTGCTGACCGGCACTCGCGTTGAGAAAACCTTCAAATCTACCGACTCTTGCGAAGGCGCGGACGTGGTAGATACCAACATGAACTACCTGTACAACGACGGTGAGTTCTACCACTTCATGCACCCTGAGACTTTCGAGCAACACGGTGTTGAAGAAAAAACCGTTTCTGATGCGGCAAAATGGCTGCAAGACAACGCAGAATGTATCGTTACCCTGTGGGACGGTCGTCCAATCGCGGTTCAGCCACCGAACTTTATCGAAGCAGAAATCACTGACACCGATCCAGGTCTGAAAGGTGATACTGCCGGTACCGGCGGCAAGCCTGCAACCCTGAGCACTGGCGCCGTGGTTAAGGTTCCATTGTTCGTACAGATTGGTGAAGTTGTTCGCGTTGACACCCGCTCTGGCGAATACGTTTCACGCGTAAAATAAGTTTCAAAAGAAAGGGGCCCTGCGTGGCTCCTTTGCTTTATCCCCTTCCGCATACCCTTGGCAGAATCAGCATGATAAAGAAAGCTCTGTTGGTCGTTGTCTCCCTGTTAATACTGATGTCCCTTAGCGGCTGTAATACTTTCCGTGGTTTCGGTGAGGACGTTCAGCATCTCGGCGGCGCTATTTCGCGTACTGCCAGCTAATAACCATTAATGCCTCTAATGTAATCGTGCGAAATAAAACCATTTTAAACAGCAACTCTCGCTAATATTTACTACGCTTAGAAAGCCGTACTTTTTCATCACTGACAAATAAGGACTTTCCTATGCTGAAGAAAAGTATTATCGCGATTTTCTCTTTGATGATCTTGACCTCATTGACCGCATGCAACACCACTCAGGGCGTGGGCGAGGACATCCAGGCTGGCGGCAAGGCTATCCAGCGTAGCGCGGAATAACTCCCTTTACTGACTTGCGGTATTCCGCGAAAAGCTGCCCAAAGGCATCGTTGTGGGATACCGCTTCCCCTGTTGGCCTATCTCCTGCCGAAAGCTTTGTACTGTTATCCTCCCCGGTAGTGGGTATAATCCCCTGGCATATCACAACGCTAAATGGGACGACCCGTTTACGCATCTGCATTCGGGGACGACCCCACCGTTATGGAGCCTGTTTCATGGCTTGGATTATTCTGCTTATTGCCGGTTTGTTGGAAGTCGTATGGGCTGTTGGCCTGAAATACACCCATGGTTTTACTCGTTTGACCCCCAGCATTATTACTGTTGCCGCCATGGTGGTCAGCATGCTGCTGTTGGCACATGCGATGAAAACGCTGCCCGCCGGCACGGCTTATGCCGTTTGGACAGGCATTGGTGCGGTAGGCGCGGCAATTATGGGGATGGTGTTACTTGGTGAATCAACCAATATCGCGCGCATCCTCAGCCTGTGCCTGATTGTTGTCGGCATACTTGGGTTGAAGTTCAGCAGTCACTGATGCTGCGTTTGTTTCACCCAGATTAGCTTATCCGTATCAAAGCCGTTGTGTTTCGCGGTTTGCACTAATCTGTCGCGCGTGGCGGCGTCCAGCGTCGGCGTGCGCGACAGTATCCACAAATACCCTCGGTTTGGGCCGCAAACCAGCGCGTAGCGATAATCTGCATCCAACTCAATCACGTTATACCCACCGTAGAAAGGCCCAAAAAAGGACACCTTGAGTGCGGCTACCTGCGGTGAACCGGTATAATAGGCCTTGCCCGTGCTTTCCTGCCATTGTTGTTTTTGCGTATTAAAACCCCGGTTCACCACTTTGAGGCCGCCGTCTTCGCGTGGGCTGTAGTTGGCGGTGACCTGTTCGAGGCCGCGTTCAAAACGGTGATCAAAACGCGCGATTTCATACCAGGTGCCGAGATAGCGCTGGCTGTCGAAATCATTCACTACTTTGATATTCTTCGGCGGGGAAACGCTGCAAGCGGCGGAAAGGAAGGCGGGAATGATCGCACATAGCTTTGACCGAAAACGCATTGGTTACTCCTGTTTACCGGGTTGGAATAAACAGTGTAGCCGAAAGGCAAAGCAGACGGCCAACGGGAGTTGGCCGCCAGAAGTGTTTTACAGCGTCACCACGCCGATAACGGTGACGACGCTGAGGATGGCCGCCAGGCCATAGAAGACCCATTTACCGGCCGGCACGTGGATTTTCAAATCGTGCATCGCATGGTGTATGCGGTGCAGACCGCACCACAGCGGCAGGATAATCATCAGCAGCAGGAACAGCCGGCCAATCAGGCTCTGGCAGAAAGCCAATACGCGGTCATAGCCCAGCGCATCGCCAGGGAACCACCCCAGCGGCAGCAGAATGCCGACCAGCAGCACGATAGCGGGCGCGATGATCGCGCCCCACATGCCGCCGGCGCCGAATAATCCCCAGAAAACCGGTTCGTCTGAGCGTTTAGGTGCTTGATTTATCATGTTTCCTCCGGATTACAGCAGGGCCACGGCCAGGATGAGTACGCTGGCGACCAGCGTTACCGCCCACAGCGCTTTGACGATAGGCCCTGGCCCCATTTTTTCGCTGTTGACCACGATATTGGCGGCTTTCGGTGCCAAATCGAACCAGGTTTTGGTGTGCAGCAGCGCCGCCAGCAGGGCGACCACGTTAATCAGCAGCACCAGCGGGTTTTGCAGAAAACCGACGAACCCTGCCCAGCTCTCCGCACCGCCTTTCAGCGCAAAAACGCCGTAGATCAGCACGATGCTGAACCACACGGCCGGCACCGAGGTCCCTTCACGCAGCATATAGAAACGATAGAAGCCGAGCTTTTGCCACCAGGTTGGCGTCATGGTGCGCACATAGGGCTTACGTTGTGTTGTCATTGCGGTTTCTCTCCCTTATTGCGGCTTCAGCATGGCGATCATGAAGTCTTTGGCACTTTCCACCTTGCCCTGCTGGATAGCAGCGGCCGGGTCGACGTGCTTCGGACACACTTCAGAGCAGTAGCCGACAAAGGTACAGCTCCACACGCCGTTTTGGCCGTTGAGTTGCGCCATGCGCTGTTTCTGGCCGTGGTCGCGATTATCCAGGTTGTAGCGGTGCGCCAGGGTGATTGCCGCCGGGCCGATGAACTCTGGGTTCAAACCGAACTGCGGGCAAGCGGCGTAACACAGCCCGCAGTTGATACAGCCGGAGAACTGGTGGTACTTGGCCATCTGCGCCGGTGTTTGCACGTTAGGGCCGTCTTCCGGTTTGCGGTTATTGCCGATGATGTAAGGCTTAATCGCCTCCAGGCTTTCGATAAAGTGGGTCATATCGACTACCAGATCGCGTTCAATCGGGAAGTTACCCAGTGCCTCTACCTTCATGCCGTCGGTGTATTCGCGCAGGAAGGTCTTGCAGGCCAGCTTCGGTACCCGGTTGACCATCATGCCGCACGAGCCGCAGATGGCCATGCGGCATGACCAGCGGTAGGAAAGGTCGGGCGCCAGGTTATCCTTGATGTAACCCAGCGCGTCGAGCAGCGAGGTTTGTTCATCGTAAGGCACCGCGAAGGTTTCGAAATGTGGCTCTGCGTCGCATTCCGGGTTATAGCGCATGACCTCGATTTTCAGGGTGTTCATCTCAGCCATTTGCCTGCTCCTTATCCTTTTTGTCCTGCGCTTCGGCTTCAGCGCCGTACACACGTTTGGCCGGTGGCAGTTTGGTGATCTTCACGTCGCTGTATTCCAGGCGCGGTGCGCCGTTAGGGTTATGGAACGCCAGCGTATGCTTCAGGAAATTCACGTCGTCACGTTCGGTGCAGCCTTCATCCAGACGCTGGTGGGCGCCGCGGGATTCTTTGCGGTTGAAGGCGGAGTGCGCCATGCACTCGGCGACGTCCAGGCCGTAGCCCAGCTCGATGGTGTACAGCAGATCGGTATTGAACACGCTGGAGTTATCGGTGATTTTGACGCGCTTGAAGCGTTCTTTCAGCTCAGCCAGTTTATCGATGGTTTTTTGCATCAGTTCTGGCGTACGGTAGATACCGCAGCCTTCTTCCATCGACAGCCCCATTTCATCGCGGATCTTCGACCAGTTTTCGCTGCCTTCCTGCTTCATCAAATTGCTGAGTCGGGTTTCGACGTCGCGCCCTTGCGCATCAAGGGCACTGCCATTGGCCGGGCCAGATTCCAGCGAGCGACGAGCTGCATGCTCACCGGCCACCCGGCCGAACACCACCAGTTCCGCCAGCGAGTTGGATCCCAGGCGGTTGGCGCCGTGCAGACCGACGGAAGAGCATTCGCCGACGGCAAACAGCCCCTTGATGCGGGTTTCGCAGTTTTGATCGGTTTCAATGCCGCCCATGGTGTAATGCGCCGTTGGGCGTACCGGGATGGGGTCTTTTACCGGGTCGACGCCGACGTAGGCCTTGGCCAGTTCACAGATGAACGGCAGGCGTTCGAGCAGCTTCTTTTCCCCCAGATGGCGCAGGTCGAGATAGACCACGTCGCCGCGCGGGGTGGCGATGGTGCGACCGGCACGCCATTCGTGCCAGAAGGCCTGCGAAACTTTATCGCGCGGGCCCAGCTCCATGTATTTGTTCTTCGGCTCGCCCAGCGGGGTTTCCGGGCCCATGCCGTAGTCCTGCAAATAACGGTAGCCGTCCTTGTTCACCAGAATACCGCCTTCGCCGCGGCAGCCTTCGGTCATCAGGATGCCGGAACCCGGCAGGCCGGTAGGGTGATATTGGACGAACTCCATATCGCGCAGTGGGATGCCGTGATGGAACGCCATGCCCATGCCATCACCGGTGACGATGCCGCCATTGGTGTTGTAGCGGTACACGCGTCCGGCACCGCCGGTGGCCATGATCACCGCATTGGCGCGGATCTGCACGCGGGTGCCTTCCATCATGTTCATTGCGACCAAACCGCGGACCTGACCGTCATCCACCAGAATATCCAGCACAAAGTGCTCGTCGAAACGTTGGATTTGCGGGTATTTGAGCGAGGTCTGGAACAGGGTATGCAGCATGTGGAAGCCGGTCTTGTCGGCGGCGAACCAGGTTCGTTCAATCTTCATGCCGCCGAAGCGACGCACGTTGACCGAACCGTCCGGTTTACGGCTCCACGGGCAGCCCCACTGTTCCAACTGGGTCATTTCCCGCGGGCAGTTGTGGACGAAATGGTCGACCACGTCTTGCTCACACAACCAGTCGCCACCGGCAACGGTGTCATTGAAGTGGTAGTCAAAAGAGTCGTGATCCTGAGTGACGGCGGCGGATCCCCCTTCGGCGGCTACCGTATGGCTGCGCATCGGGTAGACTTTTGAGATGAGCGCGATTTTCAGTTGGGGGTTGGCTTCCGCTGCGGCTATTGCTGCACGTAAACCAGCACCCCCGGCCCCAATAATGGCAAGATCGGCGTTAAAGGTTTGCACTGCATTCCTCCAATATTCTTGTTAAGAACGGCAAATTAAATATCTATGCTTAATATTTATAAATATTCTTCGGGTGCTAACTAACTGAGTTCATTGTCGTTGCATAAAGCTTAAGGATAGATATCTCCCACCAATAATGTGGAATTAACTATACCTAAAGTTAAGTAGAAGAAATTTGATGTGATCGATTGTTTTGCCTTTTAACCGGCGGGCGGAAGGATAATTGCCTATGGGTTAGATTTAACGTTTATTCAACTTTTATTAACCTTTTTGCCAACTATTTATCAGGTAATGTCGAGGTTAAAGCGGCCGAGCTGTTAAGAATTTGTTTGCATGCCAGGATACGAGTAGACTGCATCCCCTGTTTGATTTCGGAGTAATTACCATGAGCGAAACGGCAAGCTGGCAGCCAAGTGCACCCATCGCCAATTTGTTGAAACGCGCAGCGATCCTGACTGAGATCCGGCGTTTCTTCGCCGATCGTGGCGTGCTGGAAGTTGAGACGCCAACCATGAGCCAGGCGACGGTCACCGATATTCACCTGTTCCCGTTCCAGACGCGTTTTGTCGGGCCCGGTGCGGCGGATGGCATGACGCTGTACATGATGACCAGCCCGGAATACCACATGAAACGTCTGCTGGCGGCGGGCAGCGGGCCGATCTATCAGATGGGGCGCAGTTTCCGCAATGAAGAGGCCGGTCGTCATCACAACCCTGAATTCACCATGCTGGAGTGGTACCGTCCGCACTACGACATGTACCGGCTGATGAACGAGGTGGATGATCTGCTGCAGCAGGTACTGGACTGCGAGAGTGCGGAGACCCTGTCTTATCAGCAGGCTTTCCTGCGCCATCTGGATATCGATCCGCTGTCGGCGGAGAAGGTACAACTGCGTGAAGCGGCGGCCAAACTCGATCTGAGCAACATTGCCGATACCGAAGAGGATCGCGATACGCTGCTGCAATTGTTGTTTACCGTTGGCGTGGAGCCGTACATCGGCCGTGATAAACCGGCGTTCGTTTATCACTTCCCGGCCAGTCAGGCGTCGCTGGCGGAGATCAGCACTGAAGATCACCGCGTGGCGGAGCGTTTCGAAGTCTATTTCAAAGGTATTGAACTGGCGAATGGCTTCCGTGAACTGACCGACAGCCGCGAGCAGCGTCAGCGTTTTGATCAGGACAACCGCAAGCGAGCGGAACGCGGTTTGCCGCAGCACCCGATTGATAACAACCTGCTGGATGCGCTGCAGCACGGTATGCCGGAGTGTTCCGGTGTGGCGCTAGGCGTTGATCGGCTGGTGATGCTGGCGTTGGGCGCTGAAAGCCTGAGTGAAGTGTTGGCCTTCCCGGTCGGGCGCGCATAACCGCTAATTCAGCGCCATTGCGATAAAAAAAGGGTTCGGCCATAGCCGAACCCTTTTTGCATGCGGCGGTTACAAACTGCCCGATTCGCGTTTGGTGTTGGGCGCCGGTGTGGAGGCCGGCGTGCGACCGTTGCTGGTCAGGCGGGACAGCGTCTCGCTGCGAACCTGGAATGGTGGGTACGGCAGCGTAATGCCGTGCTCGCGATAGCCGGACAAGATCAACTGATGGATCTCATGGCGCAACGGCATGCGGTGGCCCATCTCGGCGGCGTAAATACGCAGTTCAAAGATCTGGATACCCTGTTGCAGATCGACCAGATAAACCTCCGGTGCCGGATTATCAAGCACCAGCGAACAGCGTTCGGCGGCATTGGTCAGGATCTTGGTCACTTCTTCGCTGTTGGCTTCTGCCGGTGCCGGTACGGTCAGTACCACACGAGTCAGGTTGTCCGACAGCGACCAGTTAATGAACTGCTCGGTGATAAACGCTTTGTTCGGCACGATGATCTCTTTGCGATCCCAGTCCGAAATGGTGGTGGCGCGGGTGTTGATCTTGGTGACGGTACCGGTCAGGTTGCGGATCGTCACGGTATCACCAATGCGGATCGGTTTTTCAAACAGGATGATCAGGCCGGAGATAAAGTTGGAGAAGATCTCCTGCATACCAAAGCCCAACCCCACGCTGAGCGCGGTCACTACCCACTGCAATTTCGACCATTCGATACCGATCCAGGAAAAGCTGAGGATGGCGCCGAACAACAACAACAGATACTTGGTAATGGTGGTGATGGCGTAGCCGGTGCCCGGTGACAGATCCAGGTGCTGCAGTACCGCCAGCTCCAGCAGGGCCGGCAGGTTACGCACCAACTGCATGGTAACGATCAGCACCAGGATGGCGATCAATACCGCACCCAAGGTGATTGGATGCGCGGTTTCCACGCCGTTGACCGTTGACGTCACGTCCCACAGGGAGATGTTTTCCAGGAAGGCGAAGGCCGAGTGAATTTCTGACCACAGCACGATCACCGACACCAGCGCGATCATCGTCAGGATCGAACGAACCAACCGGAGCGACTGGGCGCTGATGGTATCCAGATCGATCTCTGAATCATCCATGTCCATCGATCCTTCGGTGCTGTTGGGCGTATGCGGCGTTTCTTCTTCACCGCGCGCACGCTGAGCCAGAATATCGGCCCGGCGCTGTTTGGCACGGTCAAAGGCGATACGTCGCCGTTGGATCAGCATCCAGCGGCGAATAATGTGGTAAATCACCAGCAGGAAGAACCAGATGGCCACCGACGTTTCCAACCGAGCCAACAGTGCCTGAGAGGTGGTCAGATAGCCGACGGCGGAGGCCAGCGCCGCCAGCAGCGGCGCGGACAGCAATAGCCCCCACAGCGCGGTGTTGACCATGTTCTCGCCGGAGCCTTTTTTATCCAGATACAGCGGAATGCCGGCGCGTTTCAGGCTATTGGTGACGATGGCCAAAGCCAGACACAGCAGGATAAAGCACAGCCGCCCCAGGGTATTGGCAAACTCGCGTTCTTTCAGGCTGTCGAAGGTGATCAACGCCATGATCAGCGGCACTATCAGCCAGATCGACATTTTGTAATAGCGCATGGCGCGTGAAACCTGCTTCACCGGCCAGCGGAAATGCACGATAAACAACCCCTGCGGGTGGGCGAAGGCGGCGCAAATCATACATACCCAAAGGATCGGCAGCGTAGCAGTGACACCCTTGCCGATCGCTTCGGCTACCGGGTAGTTCCAGGCGCTTTGCAGGCCAAAGCCGAGCGCTGCCCAGAGCACCGGCAGCGGCAGTGCCACCAAAATCGACCAGAATACGGTGCGCAGGGTCAGGAAGAATTCGTCCTGGGTCACTTTGCCAACCCGGCTGCTGGCGCGCGTCAGAAAGGCGTGGTAGTGCTTGCGAGAACTGATACTGAAAATAACCAGCAGCAGGGCACCGAAGATGGGGATCAGCGTTTCGCGGCTGGTCACCATCATCATAAAGGCCCCACCGAGCTGTGACAGCGTATCCAGCGACAGCAGACGCGTCAGGTCGTGCGCGACGTTAATCGGATAGGACAGGGTGATAGGATTGACGTCAGGCACCCAGAACAGATAGCGGTGGGTGGCGTCCTTGATTTCGTTTAACGCCTCGATCAACTGGGTGTTGGCCACTTTCAGCTTGGTCAGCTCGAGGATCTGAGTATCGCACCCGGACAGCAGTGAATTCAGCAGTTCCCTCTGAGTGCGCAACTGGGCGTCGACAATGCGTCTTTCCGCGCTAGTCAGTTCACTGCCGTCGTCACGTTTGAATTCGCGCTGTGACAGTTTTTCCAGTTGGCTTTCAAACTGCAGGCGCTGTACGCGCAGTTGGGCCATATCGCCATCGAGCTGCTGCGGCTTGGGCATTTCCGGCAGCGTGGCGACCTGAGCACGCAGGGTTTCTCCCAGCGCCGATGAGGAGCCGAGCCACTGGGCCTGTTCGATAATGGTGCTTAATGCCTGGCGCACCTGCAGCGTTTGCGCGGCGGCCTGACGTTGTTGGGATGAAATCAGATCCATGCGCTGGGCCTGATTGTTCAGCGCCGCAGACAGTTCACGGTTGATTTGCAACTGCTGACTGATACTTTTCGGCAGATCGCCATTTTGCTCGGCCAACTGCTCGGTTTTTTCCAGTGCCAGTTCGGCTTCGCGCTGTCGCTGGGCATTGAGGTTATTGCGCAGCGCCTGCAGTTGAACGTCAATCTTCTCGTGGCGCTTTTTGTAGACTTCGGCGCGCATCCGCGCCAGTTCCTGGCGGTTGTTGGCCGACAGCTGTGCCAGTTCGAGCTCATCGACTTTGGCTTTGCGTGCAGCGGCTTCCGCCTGCAATAACGCCAGCGCAGCCTGGGCATGCGGAGTGGTCGGGTTGGCGGGTTGGGCCTGCAGGCGACGTTGAACCTCGGTCAATGCACGGCGAGCGTCGGTCTGTTGCTGTGGCAATTGGCCGAGGGAATCGCTGATTTCCCGCGTGCGCTCCTGCTCTTGCTGCAGCAAACGCGCCTGTTCCAGCAGCAGGCTGCTGGTTTGCAGGATTTGCTGTTCCAAATCGCTGGCCGGCAGGTTATCGCCGTTCGGCAGGATTTTGCTGTCTTCCAGCGCTAACTGACGACGCAGTTCCTGCGTCATCTTCGGGAAATCGTCGATCACGCGCTGATACTGCTCAACGCGCGTTAGCGACTCTTTACGCTCCGACAGCCAGTTGAGGGCGCTTTGCAACGCCTCAGTGGTTTCCGCCTGATTAGGCGCGCTCTTGTTGCTCTCGGCCTGCTTCAGCTCCTGTTTGAGCTGTGTTTCGGTGGGCACCGTGGCGGCCAGCACCGGTTGAGCCAGTAAGCAACCGAGCAATAACGTGATAATCAGGCGCACAGCGTCAATTCCTTCAGATCTGCGGTGTTTCAACGGCAGCAGACGCGGCCGGGATTTCTGCGAAGGCTTCGCCCATGCGGGTCACGGTGCCGTTGTTCAGCTGCGGCGCGAACTGTACGCTGCCTGGGGTAAACAGGTTAATGACCGTCGAACCCAGCTTGAAGCGGCCCATTTCTTCGCCTTTCTCCAGCACGATAGCGCCTTCCGCACCTTCTTCAGGATAGGTCCAGCGTTTGATAATGCCTTCGCGTGGCGGGGTTACCGTGCCGGCCCAGACGGTTTCGATGCTGCCGACGATGGTGGCGCCCACCAGGATCTGCACCATTGGCCCGACAGCGGTATCAAACACGCAGATCACACGCTCATTGCGCGCGAACAGGTTTGGCACGTTGGCCGCGGTCAATGGGTTAACGGAGAACAGGTCACCCGGCACATAAATCATTTCGCGCAGCACGCCGTTGCACGGCATATGTACGCGGTGATAATCCCGCGGAGCCAGGTAGGTGGTGGCGAACAGACCGTTACGGAACGGCTCTGCCAGCACATAGTTGCCGGCCAACAGCGCTTCCAGGCTGTAGTTGTGGCCTTTGGCCTGGAAAATTTGGTCGTCGTGGATCTGGCCGAGCTGGCTGATGGCACCGTCTGCGGGCAGGGCCAGCCAGTTGGCGTCGCTGATGATCGGGCGGGCGCCGTCACGCAGCGGGCGTACAAAGAATTCGTTGAAGCTGGCGTAGGCGCTCAGCTCTGGATGTTGCGACTCTTGCATGTTTACGCGGTAATAACGGGCAAAGCCCTTCAGAACCAATTGGGTCAACCAACCGGCCTGCTTGTCCGCACCCCAGCCCGCCAGGCGGGTCAGAGCCAGCTTCGGTAACCAGTACTGCAATTTAATTTTGATGCTATCCAGCACGTTTAACCTCTTAAATCAGGATAAAGGGCGCGCATTGTAACGCTGGCTCTGCCACCGTCAACGCCGCCCGGCATTATCAGTCTGCGGCATCGGTGAAGTTCTTGCGAACCTTCACTTGCGCCATGCTTTCCAGAATACGGTGATAGTTGTCGAAACGTTCTTTGGCGATATCGCCTTTTTCCATTGCGGCACGGATAGCACAGCCTGGATCGGTATCGTGGCGGCAATCACGGAACTTGCAACCGCCTAAATAGTTACGGAATTCGACAAAACCTTGGGTGATTTGTTCCGGTTCAAGGTGCCATAGGCCAAACTCACGTACGCCTGGGGAGTCGATCACGTCGCCGCCGTGCTGGAAATGATACAGCCGTGCAGCGGTGGTGGTATGTTGCCCGAGCCCAGAGACATCGGAAACCTGATTTACCAGAATTTGCTCTTTGGAAGCTGGCAGCAGAGCGTTAAGCAGGCTGGACTTGCCGACCCCCGACTGCCCGGCGAAAATACTGATGCGGCCGACCAGCGCTTGTTCAAACGCTTCCATGCCTTCGCGCGTCTGGCTGGAGACTTCCAGCACCCGATAACCAATCTTGCGATAGGTATCCATCATGCCGTCGACCCGTTTGCGCGCTTCGGCATCCAACAGATCGATCTTGTTCAGTACGATCAGCGGTTCAACTTCCAGCGTTTCACAGGCCACCAGGTAGCGGTCGATGATGTTCAGCGAAAGCTCGGGTAATATCGCCGAAACGATAACGATTTGGTTGATATTGGCGGCGATAGGCTTCACGCCGTCATAGAAATCTGGGCGTGTCAGCACCGAGGTGCGTTCATGCACGGCCTCGACAATGCCTTTGACCCCTTCATGGGTACCGACGCCAGGGCGCCACACCACGCGATCGCCGGTGACCAGCGAACGCAGCGTACGGCGAATATTGCAGCGGTGTTGGGTGCCGTCCGCTGCCTCAACGTCGGCATGCATCCCGAAACGGCTGATGACGATGCCGTCCTGCGGCTCGCCCAGTTGGGAATCATCCAGTTCCGGTTTTTTATCGGTGCGTTTCAGGCGACGTTGATGGTTCGCCTGTACACGGCGTTCTTGACCTTTGGACAGTTTGTTCTTGCTCACTGCGCCTCACTTGAATCCGCTTTATCGCTCATGGCGACCAAAAGGACTATGATACACGCTATTTTATATTAAATAACCGTTGTTGGCCGCCACGCGCAGCGCACCTTGGCCGCTGAACGGCCAGCGCCGGTCGCCGCCTTGCCTACAGTTTGTTTATCTTTTGGCTTTTACGCAGGAAATATCATGACAGGAAACGAAAATAACCTGATTTGGATCGATCTGGAGATGACCGGCTTGGATCCTGAACGCGATCGCATTATCGAGATCGCTACGCTGGTCACCGACGCCAATCTGAACATTCTCGCGGAAGGGCCGGTGATCGCCGTACACCAATCCGATGAACAGCTTGCCCTGATGGATGACTGGAACGTGCGCACCCATACCGGCAGCGGCCTGGTGGAGCGGGTGAAAGCCAGCCAGTTCGACGACCATGCCGCTGAGCTGGCCACCATCGCCTTCCTGCAGCAGTGGGTACCGGCGGGCAAATCGCCGATCTGCGGCAACAGCGTGGGTCAGGACCGCCGTTTCCTGTTCCGCTATATGCCCGAACTGGAAGCCTACTTCCATTACCGTTATCTGGACGTCAGTACGCTGAAAGAACTGGCGCGCCGTTGGAAGCCGGAAATCCTCAGTGGCTTCAAGAAGCAGGGCACCCACCAGGCAATGGACGACATTCGCGAGTCGGTAGGTGAACTGGCCTATTACCGCGAGCATTTCATCCAGTTATAACGAATGCAGGGCCTCTTGAGCGGGCCCTACTGCCGAAAGCAGCCGATTCCGCCGCTTAATTAATCAGTTTGGCGCTTTAATCGGCAATCAAACAAAAATCGCGTTTTTTTGCTTTCAGGGGCTTGCGGCAAAAAGGATTTCTCGTATAATGCGCACCCCGTACCGATGAAGAATTTCGTTTAGTTCCGACATCGATACGCCGGGCGGGAATAGCTCAGTTGGTAGAGCACGACCTTGCCAAGGTCGGGGTCGCGAGTTCGAGTCTCGTTTCCCGCTCCAAATTCAACAATGCTGCTGATGTGGCGTGATGAATAAAAAAAGTATCAGGTAGTACCCATGCGACGCGGGAATAGCTCAGTTGGTAGAGCACGACCTTGCCAAGGTCGGGGTCGCGAGTTCGAGTCTCGTTTCCCGCTCCAAAAAATTCAAAGGCCATGTTGTTGTTTGATGGCCGGATGCCCAAAGCATCTCAATGCGGGAATAGCTCAGTTGGTAGAGCACGACCTTGCCAAGGTCGGGGTCGCGAGTTCGAGTCTCGTTTCCCGCTCCAATTTTCTCTTCGTTTCAAACTCAGTCCAACGCCTTTAGCGGCGCGGTTCTTTGTCTCGTTATACATACCCTGTCGAAATGTTGTGAACAGACTTATCCACAGGTAGCGCTCATAATACCCGCAGCTCAAAAAATCAACGCCACACAAATGAAATATTTATCGCATTGATTTATATGCATATTTATTTATCCGAAAACGTTATACCGATCACTTGCTCTTTTTGTTGCAGTTGAAAGACAAAGCATTTTTATTTTTATGCACAAATCCACAGAGTGACTATCGGGTCTGAATGAAAGATTTCAGGCATCCCTCGGCAATCCTTTTTCCACAGCCCGTATCAATCGTTTTTTCTGCGTTGTCTGCACTTCTATGCCTTGCGCCTCACGCCGCGCCAACTGTTGCTCCAGTGCCCAGTGGATATGTTCGTCCAGCATTGCGTCCTGTTCCAGCCGGGAGCGCAATGCCACCACTGCCGCATCCTGGTAAGGGGCGTTGCCCAGCGCCACGGCGATATTGCGCAGCCAGCGTAAATGGCCGATACGCCGGATGGCGGAGCCTTCGGTGATGCGCAGGAATTTCTCTTCCGTCCATCCAAAGAGTTCAATCAGTTGCGGTGCATGCAGTGCGGCGCGTGGGCTGAAATCGTCTTCGTCGGTAAGTTGCGAGAAGCGGTTCCACGGGCAGATAAGCTGGCAATCATCACAGCCGTATATACGATTACCCAATAACGGCCGGAATTCTTCAGGAATGGCGCCTTCCAACTCAATCGTCAGATAGGAGATGCAGCGGCGTGCATCTACGGTGTAGGGGGCGACGATGGCGCCGGTTGGGCAAGTGGTGATACAGGCGACGCAGCGGCCGCACTGTTCCTCCTGGGGCTTATCCACCGGCAGCGGCAGGTCGATCAGCAGTTCGCCAAGAAAGAACCAGGAGCCAGCTTCGCGGTTTAAAATAAGTGAGTGTTTACCAACCCAGCCAATCCCGGCCTTGGAGGCCAGTGCGCGTTCCATCACCGGCGCGGAGTCGACAAAGGGGCGGAAATTAAGTTCGCCGCAGTAAGCCTGGATCTGATCGCCGAGTTTTTTCAGCCGTTGGCGCAGCAGTTTGTGGTAGTCCCGCCCGAGCGCATAGCGGCTGACATAGCCTAATTCTGGGTTGTTGAGGGTGCTGGCGAAGGCCGCTTTGGCCGGCAGGTAGTTCATGCGCACGCTGATCACGCGCAGCGTGCCGGGCAACAGCTCATGTGGCCGGGCGCGCAGCATGCCATGGCGTGCCATCCACTCCATTTCACCGTGGTATTGTTTGTCCAACCAGGCCTGCAGCTTGGGCTCTTCCGCGCTCAGATCGGTGTCGCAGATGCCTACCTGCTGGAATCCTAGCGATTGCCCCCATTGCTTGATATGTTGGGCGAGTTGATTGAGATCGAGGGGGTGAGTCATGACGGGCCACAGTGAAAAACGATACTCTGACAGTTTACCACACTCTGTCTGGTCTGCGGACTGGATCCGGCGAGCAGAAGCAAGCGCCGCCGCCTCGCAGGGCATTTCTCTCTATCAACTGATGCAACGTGCCGGTGAGGCGGCTTACACGCTGGCGTGCGACCAATATCCTGCCGCCCATCACTGGCTGGTGCTGTGCGGTCATGGCAACAATGGCGGTGACGGCTATGTTGTCGCCCGTTTGGCTGCGGCGGCCGGTGTCAAAGTCAGCCTGATTGCCTGCGAAGGCACACGGCCACTGCCCCCAGAAGCGGCTGAAGCCAGACGGGCATGGTTGGCTAGCGGCGGCGAGATCCATCCGGTCGACAGCCGCTGGCCGGAAGACGTTGATCTGATCATCGACGGCCTGCTCGGTACTGGGTTAAGCAGTGCGCCGCGGGCGCCGTACGATGCCCTGATTGAAGCGGTTAACCGCAGCCGCGCGCCGGTTATTGCACTCGATATTCCCTCGGGCCTGCTGGCTGAAAGCGGCGCCGCGTCTGGAGCCGTCATCCGCGCAACGCATACCATGACTTTCATCGCGCTTAAACCTGGCCTGCTGACCGGCCAGGCTCGCGATTGGGTCGGGCAACTTCACCAGAGTACGCTAGGATTATCGGGGTGGCTGGCAAAGCAACCGACGCAGATTCAGCGGCTTACTGCCGAATCGCTGTCCCAGTGGCTGAAACCGCGTCGTCCCTGCTCACATAAAGGTGAACAGGGGCGTTTGTTAGTGGTGGGGGGCGATCACGGCTTTGGCGGCGCGATACGCATGGCGGCAGAAGCGGCGTTGCGCAGCGGCGCAGGATTGGTGCGAGTACTCACTCACATTGAGCATGTCGGGCCCTTGCTGACCGCCAGACCGGAACTGATGGTGCAACCGCTGAGCGACGAAGGGTTGCAGCAGGCGCTCGACTGGGCGGATGTGCTGGTGATTGGCCCGGGGCTGGGTCAGGGCGAATGGGGTAGGAATGCGCTGAAAATATTGCAAGCCAGTGATAAACCGGCGTTATGGGACGCCGATGCGCTGAACTTACTGGCATTAAATCCCGAGAAGCGTCAGAATCGTGTGATTACCCCGCATCCTGGGGAGGCGGCACGCCTGCTGGGGTGCCGTACCGCCGAGATTGAGAGTGACCGCTTACTTGCAGTTCGTAATCTGGTCACGCATTACGGTGGCGTGGCCGTACTGAAAGGTGCGGGTACGTTGATCGCCGATGATCAAGGCCAGATGGCGATCGCCGACGTCGGCAACGCCGGCATGGCCTCTGGTGGAATGGGCGATGTGCTGTCCGGTATCATCGGCGGTTTGCTGGGGCAAAAGCTCTCACTGTATGATGCAGCCTGCGCCGGTTGCGTGGCGCATGGCGCAGCCGCCGATCGCGTGGCGGCAAGACAAGGAATAAGGGGGATGCTGGCGAGCGATTTATTGCCGGAAATCCCTTATTACGTTAATCCTGAGTTGGCATAAATAGAAACTATCGAATGAAAGAACTCGTTTTACCTCTGCCGGATGAGGCAGCGACTGTCGCATTGGGTACCGCCTTGGCCAAGGCGTGCGATCGCGCCAGCGTAATTTACCTTTACGGTGACCTGGGCGCCGGTAAAACCACCTTCAGCCGTGGTTTTTTGCAGGCATTGGGCCACCAGGGCAACGTTAAAAGCCCAACTTATACGCTGGTGGAGCCTTATGCGCTGCAGCCTCTGGCGGTATACCATTTTGATCTGTATCGCTTGGCCGATCCGGAAGAACTCGAATTTATGGGCATTCGCGATTATTTTGCGCAGGATGCCATTTGCCTGGTGGAATGGCCACAGCAGGGGACCGGCGTCTTGCCGGAACCTGATTTGGAGCTGCATCTCAGCTACCAGGATCAGGGGCGCGAAGCAAAAATTCAGGCGGTTTCTGCCTACGGCAGCCAGCTTTTAGACCGTATTCACGGGCCACAGGAATGACGCCGCAATGACGTATGCGTTGAGAAAATTACTCGTAATCGCCCTGATCGCCGTATTGGGGCCTTTGGGTGCAGCCAGTGCGTTGGCCGCATCGTCGTTGTCTGATATTAAAGTCACCAATGCCCAGCGCGAAGCCACGGTATCGGTGAGCTTTACCGGTCCGCCGGACTATGCCTTCTTCCCGTTGCACGGCCCGGATCGCGTGGTGTTGGATGTAAACCAGAAAGGCAAGGTGGGCGGTTTACCGTTAAATTTCAGCGGCCAGAACCTGGTGAAAAGCATTCGTTCCAGCGCGCCGAAAGACGCCCAGAGCGTAAGGCTGGTGTTTGATCTGACCCAGCGCGCGAAGACCCGGGTAGCCACACGCCAGAACGGCAGTGTCTATACCGTGGTGTTCACCATCGCCGCCGAGGGCAGCGCAAACACTACAGTACGAAAAGCCCCGACGCCGGCACCGGTGGTCGTGAACCCACCGACGCGTAAAGCCCCGGTGGTGGTGAGTGAGCCTGAACCAGAGCCTGCTCCGGTGCGTAGAGCGCCAAGTGGTTCCAATCCTTTCACCAATAAGCCTACCGTGGTTGCGGGTACCGCATCTGAGGTCACGCCGCGCAGCAGCCGCGTATCCGCCGGTTCCGGCGATCGGGTGGTGGTGGCTATCGATGCCGGTCACGGCGGCCAGGACCCAGGCGCCATTGGCCCGAACGGCCTGAAAGAGAAAAATGTAACTATCGCCATCGCTCGCCGCCTGCAGGCATTGTTGGATGCCGATCCCCAGTTTAAACCGGTATTGACGCGCAACGGCGACTACTTCATCTCGGTGATGGGCCGCTCTGACGTGGCACGTAAGCAAGGCGCTAACGTGTTGGTCTCCATTCACGCTGACGCAGCGCCAAACCGCAGCGCCAACGGGGCTTCGGTTTGGGTTCTGTCCAACCGCCGCGCCAACAGTGAGATGGCCGGCTGGCTGGAACAACATGAGAAGCAGTCCGAGTTGCTGGGCGGTGCGGGTGATTTGCTGGCCAACAGCCAGGCGGATCCTTACCTGAGCCAGGCGGTGCTGGATCTGCAGTTTGGTCACTCACAACGCGTGGGCTACGATGTCGCAGTAAAAGTGTTGCAGCAGTTGCAGAGCGTCGGCTCATTGCATAAACGTCGTCCTGAACACGCCAGCCTTGGCGTGCTGCGTTCGCCGGATATCCCATCCTTGTTGGTGGAAACAGGATTTATCAGTAATAGCACGGAGGAGCGGCTGCTCGGCAGTAGCGCATATCAGGAGAAAATTGCCCGGGCGATCCACAACGGCCTGCGCAGTTATTTCCTGGCGCACCCGCTACAAGCCGACCCAAAGGTGGAAAACCGACCGCTGGACGTCGCAGCGGCGGTTAACTCCTCAACACAAGACGTCAGTCAGCCCGCGCCGATCGTCAGTTCGGCCGGCAGCAGCCGCATTAGCGGTAAAACGCAGATCCACGTGGTGAAGCGAGCCGAAACGCTTTCCGGTATTGCCGACAGCTATGGCACCACCATGGCGGCGTTGCGTGACCTGAACAAGCTGAAAAAAGACGGCATGTGGGTCGGCCAGCGCCTTAAAGTGCCGGCGGGTAAAACCGCCGCGACGGTCAGTACAGTCGCCAAGGCAAAACCCAGCGTGAAGAAGCCGTCCAGGCACAAAGTGACCCGCGGTGATACCTTATCCTCCATCGCTACCCGTTACGGTGTCAGCGTCAGCGACCTGAAACGCGTGAATAAACTGAAGTCGGACGTCGCGCCGCTGGATCGGACGCTGACCATTCCGCAGGCCTAGTGCCCACATTAGAGGAGTCAGCATGCCCATCCAGGTGTTACCGCCCCAGCTTGCCAACCAGATTGCCGCCGGTGAAGTGGTCGAACGGCCCGCGTCAGTGGTAAAGGAACTGGTGGAAAACAGTCTGGATGCCGGTGCGACACGCATTGATATTGATATCGAACGCGGCGGTGCCAAGCTGATTCGCATCCGCGATAACGGCTGCGGCATCGGTAAAGACGATCTGGCATTGGCATTGGCGCGTCATGCCACCAGTAAAATCAGCACGCTCGACGATTTGGAAGCCATCGTCAGTCTCGGTTTTCGCGGTGAGGCGTTGGCCAGCATCAGCTCGGTTTCCCGTTTGACGCTCACTTCGCGCACGGCGGAACAAAATGAAGCCTGGCAGGCTTACGCCGAAGGCCGCGACCAGGCGGTGACGGTCAAACCAGCGGCGCATCCGATAGGCAGCACGCTGGAAGTGCTGGATTTGTTCTACAATACCCCGGCGCGGCGCAAATTCATGCGCACCGAGAAAACCGAATTCGGCCATATCGATGAAGTAGTGCGGCGCATTGCGCTGGCGCGTTTCGATGTGGCGATCAACCTCAGCCACAACGGCAAACTGATCCGCCAATATCGCGCAGCGAAAGACGAAAGCCACTATGAGCGCCGCCTGGGCAGCATTTGTGGCCCGGCTTTTTTGCAGCATGCGTTGAACATTTCCTGGCAGCATGGCGATCTGACCATTCGCGGCTGGGTGGCTGATCCTGCCGGGGCGCGTCAATTGGGCGAGATGCAGTATTGCTACGTCAATAGCCGCATGATGCGCGATCGTCTGATCAATCATGCCATCCGCCAGGCCTATCAGGATCAGTTGAAAGACGATCAGCAGCCCGCGTACGTACTTTATCTCGAGGTCGATCCGCACCAGGTAGACGTGAATGTGCATCCGGCCAAGCACGAAGTACGTTTTCATCAGGCGCGGTTGGTACATGACTTTATTTATCAGGCGGTAACTACCGTGCTGCAGCAGGTCGGCAACGCGCCGCTGCCGCTGGACGATGAGCCGGAACAACCGTCGGCGCCAACCTGGCAGCCGGAAAACCGCGTCGCCGCTGGCGGCAACCATTTCTCGCAGCCGGCGCCGCGCCGCGAACCTCAGCCAAGTGAACCGGGCGTCGCCCGCGAGCGTGAACCTCAACCGGCCTACCAGGCAGGCAACGGCTACCAAAAGCGCGAAGGCGAGCTTTACGGCAAACTGATGCAGGCTGCTCCGGTGGTGGAGCCAGCGCCAGAAACGCCGAAACAACCGCTGTTCCCACCGGTAAAGGCTGAGCGAGAAGTGCCGCTGGACGGCAGCCAGCACAGTTTTGGTCGGGTGCTGATGATCCATCCGCCGTGCTTCGCCCTGATTGAGCGTCGCCAGCAATTGATGTTGCTCAATCTGCCGGTGGCCGAGCGCTGGTTGCGCCAGGCGCAGCTTAACCCGGCTGAAGAAGGCCTGCGGCCGCAGCCGCTGCTGATCCCCATCAAACTGACGCTGAATAAGCAAGAAGCGGCCGCCTGTGTGCGCCATCAGCCGTTATTGGTCAAAATGGGATTGGATTTGCAGACGGATCATGGGCGTGTGACGTTGCGCGCAGTACCTTTACCATTACGCCAACAAAATTTACAAAAACTGATACCCGAACTGTTAGGCTATCTGGCCGAGCATCAGGAGATGTCGCCCCCGGTGTTAGCCACCTGGTTCGCCCGCCACTTGGGCAGTGAACATGAACAGTGGAACACCTCGCAAGCGATACAATTGCTGACCGACGTTGAACGACTTTGCCCGCAGCTGGTCAAATCACCACCGAGCGGACTTTTACAACCTGTTGATTTACAGGCTGCACTGGCAGCCCTTACGCATGATTGAAACTGAAATGACACCACGTCCCCCGGCTATTTTTATGATGGGGCCGACCGCCTCGGGCAAGACCGCGTTGGCGATCGCGCTGCGTGAACGCCTGCCTGTGGAACTGATCAGCGTGGATTCCGCGCTGATTTATCGCGGCATGGATATCGGCACGGCTAAACCGAGCGCTGAGGAATTGGCGCAGGCACCGCACCGGCTGATTGATATTCGCGATCCTGCCGAAGTTTACTCAGCAGCGGATTTTCGCGCCGATGCACTGAAAGAGATGGCCGCCATTACCGCCGCCGGGCGTATCCCGTTGCTGGTCGGGGGCACCATGCTTTACTTCAAGGCGCTACTGGAAGGTTTATCGCCGTTGCCGCCTGCCGATCCGGCGGTGCGTGAGCGTATCGAACAGCAGGCTGCGGAGCAGGGCTGGGACGTTTTACACCGTCAGTTGCAAGAGATTGACCCGGTTGCGGCATTGAGAATTCATCCTAATGATCCGCAGAGACTGTCCAGAGCACTGGAAGTTTTTTTTATTTCGGGTAAAACTTTAACGGAACTGACTAAAATTTCGGGTGAATCGTTGCCGTATCATGTTCACCAATTTGCGATAGCGCCGACCAGCCGTGAGTTGATCCATCAACGCATCGCGCTGCGGTACCATCAAATGTTGGCGGCAGGTTTTGAGACGGAAGCGCGTGCACTTTTTGCACGGGGTGATTTGCATACGGATTTGCCTTCCATTCGCTGTGTCGGTTATCGCCAGATGTGGTCATATTTATCTGGCGAAATTAGTTACGATGAGATGGTTTATCGTGGTATTTGCGCAACACGTCAGTTGGCCAAGCGCCAAATGACCTGGTTACGAGGCTGGAACTCGGTACATTGGCTGGACAGCGAGAAGCCGGGAGAGGCTTTGGACTCGGTAATACAGGTTGTTAGTGCATAGGTCGAGTGATTGTGTACAATTGATGAGTATTCAGCGCGCAAATTTTTTAGGTCGTTTATTTTAGAGCCGACAGGTTCTTAGTTAAAAACAACAAGCAAATAAGGAAAAGATAGAATGGCTAAGGGGCAATCTTTGCAAGATCCGTTCCTGAACGCATTGCGTCGTGAACGTGTTCCGGTTTCTATTTATTTGGTGAATGGTATTAAGCTGCAAGGCCAGATTGAGTCTTTTGACCAGTTTGTCATCCTGTTGAAAAACACGGTGAGCCAGATGGTTTATAAGCACGCTATCTCTACCGTTGTCCCGTCACGCCCGGTTTCGCACCATAGCAATACCCCGAGCGGCGGCACCAGTAACTATCACCATGGTAACAATCCGTCTGCGCCGCAACAGCCGCAGCAGGAAAGCGATGACGCTGAATAAAGCGCGTTGCGAGTCAACCATGAAGGGGAGCATAAGCAGCCGTGGGCTGTTTATGTCCCCCAAACTCACGGGTTCCCGTTTGAGAGGTTGCACGCTTGTTTGACCGTTATGAAGCCGGTGAGCAGGCCGTCCTGGTTCATATCTATTTCTCGCAAGACAAAGACACAGAAGATCTCAGTGAGTTCGAATCCCTGGTGTCCTCTGCGGGTGTCGAAGCTTTGCAAGTGGTGACTGGTAGCCGCAAAGCCCCGCATCCCAAATACTTTGTCGGTGAAGGAAAGGCCGAAGAAATTGCAGACGCGGTAAAAGCCAGTGGCGCATCTGTTGTCCTGTTTGATCACTCCCTTTCTGCAGCGCAGGAGAGAAATCTTGAACGCCTGTGCGAATGCCGAGTGATCGATCGCACCGGGTTGATTCTAGACATCTTTGCCCAGCGCGCCCGTACCCATGAAGGTAAGCTGCAGGTAGAGTTGGCGCAGTTGCGTCATATTGCCACGCGTTTGGTGCGTGGCTGGACCCACCTTGAGCGTCAAAAAGGGGGGATAGGCCTGCGCGGGCCAGGGGAAACCCAATTAGAGACCGACCGTCGTCTGTTGCGCGATCGCATTAGCTTGATTCTACGCCGCCTGGAGCGGGTAGCTAAGCAGCGTGAACAGGGCCGACGTGCGCGTACCCGTGCTGAAGTGCCGACCGTATCGCTGGTAGGGTATACCAACGCCGGAAAATCCACCCTGTTTAACCGAATTACGTCCGCCGATGTCTATGCGGCAGACCAGCTATTTGCCACTTTGGATCCTACCCTGCGGCGCATTGACGTGGCCGATGTGGGCGATACCGTGTTGGCGGATACCGTAGGCTTTATCCGGCACCTGCCGCACGATCTGGTGGCCGCCTTCAAGGCGACGCTGCAAGAAACGCGTCAGGCGTCTTTGCTGTTACATGTAATCGATGCCGCGGATACTCGCGTCGATGAAAACATTGAAGCGGTCAATACCGTGCTGGCAGAGATTGAATCGGATGAGATCCCTACACTTTTAGTGATGAACAAAATAGATATGCTGGATGATTTTGTCCCGCGTATCGACCGCAACGATGAAAACTTACCGATCCGGGTGTGGCTGTCCGCCGCCAGCGGTGAAGGTATCCCGTTGCTGTATCAGGCGTTGACGGAGCGCTTATCGGGGGAAATCGCGCATTATGAGCTGCGCTTACCGCCAGAGGCAGGCCGTCTTCGTAGCCGTTTTTACCAGCTTCAGGCAATTGAAAAAGAGTGGAACGAAGAAGACGGCAGCATTGGCGTGGTGGTACGTATGCCTATCGTCGAATGGCGTCGCCTCTGCAAACAGGAACAGGAACTGATTAACTTTATAGTATGATCATATCCTGTTACATTTGAGCTTCGCGTAAGCCTGAAGTACCCAATCACAGAATATGGAGCTAAAACATGGCGTGGAATCAGCCCGGTAATAACGGACAGGACCGCGACCCGTGGGGGAGCAGCAATAACAATGGCGGCAACTCTGGCGGTAATAACAAAGGCGGTCGTGATCAAGGGCCACCTGATTTGGACGATATCTTCCGCAAACTGAGCAAGAAATTGAGCGGTTTGGGCGGGGGCAAAGGCTCCAACAGCAATAACAGCGGCGGCACCGGCACTTCTGGCCCGGGCCTCAGCGGTCGCATCATCGGCATTGCCGCGGTAGCGGTAGTGGTGATTTGGGCTGCCAGCGGCTTCTACACCATCAAGGAAGCCGAACGTGGTGTTGTGACCCGTTTTGGCAAGTTCAGCCACCTGGTTCAGCCAGGTTTGAACTGGAAGCCGACCTTTATCGATGAAGTGCGTCCGGTTAACGTGGAGTCGGTTCGTGAATTGGCGGCGTCTGGCGTGATGCTGACCTCCGACGAGAACGTTGTGCGCGTAGAAATGAACGTGCAGTACCGCGTGACCAACCCGGAAGCCTATCTGTTCAGCGTGACCAATGCCGACGACAGCCTGAGCCAGGCTACCGACAGCGCCCTGCGTGGCGTTATCGGCAAGTACACCATGGACAAGATCCTGACCGAAGGTCGTACTATCGTGCGTAGCGATACCCAACGCGTACTGGAAGAAACTATTCGTCCGTACAACATGGGCATCACGCTGCTGGACGTCAACTTCCAGGCCGCTCGTCCGCCGGAAGAGGTGAAGGCCGCATTTGACGATGCGATTGCCGCACGTGAGAACGAGCAGCAGTACATCCGTGAAGCGGAAGCTTACGCCAACGAAGTTCAGCCACGTGCTAACGGCCAGGCGCAGCGTCTGTTGGAAGATGCCAAAGCGTATAAAGACCGTACCGTCCTGGAAGCTCAGGGTGAGGTTGCTCGCTTTGCCAAGCTGTTGCCGGAATACAAATCGGCACCGCAAATTACCCGTGAGCGTTTGTATATCGAAACCATGGAAAAAGTCCTGAGCCACACCCGCAAGGTGTTGGTGAATGACAAAGGCAACAATCTGATGGTGTTGCCGCTGGATCAAATGCTGCGTGGCCAAACCGGCGCGGCGGCGGACGGCAATAAAGACACCAGCCTGATTCGTCTCAACCCCGCTCCGTCTGCCAACAGCGGCGCCAGCTCCAGCAGCCAGCGCACCAGCAGCGGCTCGGTCATGGACCAGCGCCGGGCAAATGCGCAGCGTGACGACACCACTCGCGTAGGGAGAGAGTAATCAATGCGTAAGTCTTTTGTAGTAATCGTCCTCGCGGTGCTGGTGGCGTTATACGCTTCTTTGTTCGTGGTTCAGGAAGGTCAGCGTGGCATCGTGCTGCGCTTTGGCAAGGTTCTGCGTGACAGCGACAACAAGCCGCTGGTGTATGCGCCAGGCCTGCACTTCAAGATCCCGTTTATTGAATCAGTGAAGACGCTGGATGCGCGTATCCAGACCATGGATAACCAGGCTGACCGCTTTGTGACCAGCGAGAAGAAAGACCTGATTGTCGATTCTTACCTGAAATGGCGTATCAGCGATTTCAGCCGTTACTATCTGGCAACCGGCGGCGGTGATGTTTCACAGGCCGAAGTGCTGCTGAAACGTAAGTTCAGTGACCGTCTGCGTTCCGAGATTGGTCGTCTGGACGTGAAAGACATCGTCACCGACTCGCGCGGTAAGCTGATGTCCGACGTGCGTGATGCATTGAACACCGGTACCGTGGGTGACGATCAAGAAGTCACCACCACCGAAGCCGATGACGCTATCGCCTCTGCAGCGGCGCGTGTTGAGAAGGAAACCACCGGCAACCTGCCGAAGGTTAACCCGAACAGCATGGCGGCGTTGGGTATTGAAGTGATCGACGTGCGTATCAAGCAGATCAACCTGCCGGCGGAAGTGTCTGATGCGATCTACCAGCGTATGCGCGCTGAGCGTGAAGCGGTAGCCCGTCGTCACCGTTCACAGGGTCAGGAAGAAGCCGAGAAGCTGCGTGCGACCGCAGACTACGAAGTGACTCGTACCCTGGCGGAAGCTGAGCGTACTGCACGTATCACTCGCGGTGATGGCGATGCCGAAGCGGCCAAACTGTTTGCCAACGCATTCAGCCAGGATCCGGACTTCTACGCCTTTATCCGTAGCCTGCGTGCTTACGAAACCAGCTTCAGCAGCAATAACCAGGACGTGATGGTTCTGAGCCCGGACAGCGATTTCTTCCGCTACATGAAGTCGCCTGACTCCACGCGCAAGTAATCACGACAGGTAATTGATCGAGGGCCCGTTTAAACGCGGGCCCTTTCTTTTTGGGAGTTTCTGATGAATTCAACGATCTGGCTGGCGTTAGGGCTGGTTTTGGTGCTGGAAGGCCTGGGGCCGATGTTGTTTCCACAGGCCTGGCGTAAAATGATACTGGCGATGACCCAGTTGCCTGACTCTACCTTACGGCGGTTTGGCGGCGGAATAGTGGTTGCGGGCTGTGTGATCTACTACATGTTGCGTAGTCGCACGGGGGTTTAAAGGTTAGCCTAAAAAATACGCAACTCAACGCTAAAAGTGCTGAAACTCACGAATTACGGTGGTAGAATCCATTTTTAAGCAACCGGTGATTTTTAAAATGGGTAAGAACGTCGTCGTACTGGGCACTCAATGGGGTGACGAAGGTAAGGGCAAGGTCGTAGACCTGCTGACCGAACGGGCTCAATATGTAGTGCGCTATCAAGGTGGTCACAACGCTGGCCATACTCTGGTAATTAACGGTGAAAAAACCGTCCTTCATTTAATTCCTTCAGGCATTCTGCGTGAAAACGTGACCAGCATCATCGGCAACGGTGTAGTTCTGGCGCCAGACGCGTTGATGAAAGAAATGGGTGAACTCGAAGCGCGCGGCATCCCGGTACGCGAACGTCTGTTACTGTCCGAAGCCTGTCCGCTGATCCTGCCTTACCATGTTGCGTTGGATAACGCGCGTGAGAAAGCACGTGGCGCGAAAGCTATCGGTACCACCGGTCGCGGTATCGGCCCGGCTTACGAAGATAAAGTAGCTCGTCGCGGTCTGCGCGTCAGCGACCTGTTCAACAAAGAAACCTTCGCCGTTAAGCTGAAGGAAATTGTTGATTATCATAACTTCCAGTTGGTTAATTACTACAAAGTCGAAGCCGTTGATTACCAGGCGACTCTGGATTACGTGCTGTCTATCGCCGACATCCTGACTGCAATGGTTGTTGACGTTTCTGAACTGTTGGACGGCGCGCGCAAGCGTGGCGACCTGATCATGTTCGAAGGCGCACAGGGCACCCTGCTGGATATCGACCACGGTACCTATCCGTACGTAACCTCTTCCAATACCACTGCTGGCGGCGTTGCTACCGGTTCAGGTATTGGTCCGCGTTATGTGGATTACGTGCTGGGCATCGTGAAAGCCTACTCCACCCGTGTGGGTGCAGGTCCGTTCCCAACCGAACTGTTCGACGAAACTGGCGAATACCTGTGCAAACAGGGTAACGAATTCGGCGCCACTACTGGCCGTCGTCGTCGTACCGGCTGGTTGGATGCCGTAGCGGTTCGCCGCGCAGTGCAGATCAACTCCCTGTCTGGCTTCTGCCTGACCAAGTTGGACGTGCTGGACGGCCTGAAAGAAGTGAAAATCTGCGTGGGCTACCGCATGCCAGATGGCCGCGAAATGACCACCACGCCGCTGGCGGCTGAAGGTTGGGAAGGTATCGAGCCAATCTACGAAAGCATGCCTGGCTGGAGCGACACCACTTTTGGCGTGAAAGAACACAGCAAACTGCCACAGGCAGCGCTGGACTACATCAAGCGCATTGAAGAACTGACTGGCGTACCGGTAGACATTATCTCTACTGGCCCGGACCGTAGCGAAACCATGATCCTGCGCGACCCGTTCGACGCATAATCTGACTTTGCTGCAATAAAACAAACCGGGCGTGTCCCGGTTTGTTTTTATCCTGATTTTCCCCGATTGCGGTTTCACGTCCAAAAATCCTTTCTTTAACCTGTCCCCGAGCTCGACATGCGCTAAATAATTAGCGGCGAACTCTCTGGCTGGTTTATTATCCAATAAGTAATCTTTTGAATAGTGCCGAAAATCGGCGTATCAGACGGGTAAAATGATACCCAGAGGTAGATGTGCAGTTAACAAGTTTTACTGATTATGGCCTGCGGGCGTTGATCTACATGGCCTCGCTGCCACCGGACAAAATGACCAGCATCTCGGAAGTCACCGAGGTCTACGGCGTGTCCCGAAACCATATGGTAAAGATCATCAATCAGTTAAGCCGGGTTGGGTTTGTCACCGCAGTGCGCGGTAAGAACGGCGGCATCCGTTTAGGCAAACCGGCCGAAACCATTCGCCTCGGCGACGTGGTCAGGGCGCTGGAGCCGCTCTCACTGGTTAATTGCAGCAGTACGTTTTGCCACATAACCCCTGCCTGCCGCCTGAAGCAGGTGCTCCAACAGGGCGTACAGAATTTCCTTGAAGAGCTGGATAACCACACGTTGGCCGATATGGTCGAAGACAATCCATCGCTCTACAAGCTATTGCTTGTCGAATAAAGCGTCGCTGAGAAGACAAGGCTCAGCGGCACCCTGCTGATGACAACGGAGGAACCGCAATGTCACAAGATCCATTCCTGGAACGAGAAGCAGAAAAATATGAATCCCCCATTCCGAGCCGTGAATTTATTTTGGCCCATTTGGCGAAAAGAGAAACGCCGGCCAGCCGCGAAGAGCTGGCCAAAGAGCTGAATTTAACCGGCGAAGAACCCCTGGAAGCGTTACGCCGTCGCCTGCGGGCGATGGAACGTGATGGCCAATTAATCTTTACTCGCCGCCAGTGCTACGCGCTGCCGGAACGTCTGGACCTGCTGCGCGGCACCGTGATCGGCCACCGCGATGGCTTTGGCTTCCTGCGTATCGAAGGCAGCAAAGACGACCTGTATCTGTCAGCTGAACAGATGAAGATGGCGATCCACGGCGACGTGGTGTTGGCACAGGCCATGGCTGCCGATCGCAAGGGCCGCCGCGAAGCGCGTATCGTCCGTGTGCTGGTGCCGAAAACCAGTCAAATCGTCGGCCGCTTCTTCATGGACGCCGGTACCGGCTTCGTGGTGCCGGATGACAGCCGCCTGAGCTTCGATATCCTGATCCCGGCCGACGCCGTCAGCGGTGCGCGCATGGGCTTTATGGTGGTGGTTGAACTGACCCAGCGCCCAACCCGCCGTACCAAAGCGGTTGGCAAGATTGTCGAGATCCTCGGCGATAAAATGGGGACCAGCATGGCGGTAGATATCGCGCTGCGCACTCATGAAATCCCACATGTTTGGCCGCCGCAGGTGGAAAAACAGGTTGCCGACCTCAGTGAGCAGGTACCGGAATCCGCCAAAAAAGGCCGCGTTGATCTGCGTAAACTGCCTTTGGTAACGATTGATGGCGAAGATGCCCGCGATTTCGATGACGCAGTCTACTGCGAGAAAAAACGCGGCGGCGGTTGGCGCCTGTGGGTTGCCATTGCCGACGTCAGCTATTACGTGCGTCCGCGCACGGCACTGGATGACGAAGCCCGTAACCGTGGGACTTCAGTGTACTTCCCATCGCAGGTTATTCCGATGCTGCCGGAAGTGCTGTCTAACGGCCTGTGTTCGCTTAACCCGCAGGTAGACCGTCTGTGCATGGTGTGTGAGATGACCATCTCCGCCCAGGGGCGCCTGTCGACGGCCAAATTCTATGAAGCGGTCATGAGCTCTCACGCCCGCTTAACGTATAACAAGGTCTGGCATATTCTGCAGGGCGATCAGGAGCTGCGTGAGCATTATCACCCGCTGGTCAAACACCTGGAAGAATTGCATGCGATGTACAAGGTGCTGGATCAGGCGCGTGCTGAACGTGGCGGTATCGCTTTCGAAACCGAAGAAGCCAAGTTTATCTTTAACGCCGAACGTCGTATTGAGCGCGTCGAACCTACGGTGCGTAACGACGCTCACAAACTGATCGAAGAGTGCATGATTATGGCGAACGTCGCCGCTGCACGCTTTGTCGAGAAAAATAACGAACCGGCGCTGTTCCGCGTGCACGATCGCCCAAGTGACGATCACATCAGTGCGCTGCGCAGCGTGCTGGGCGAGTTGGGCCTTACGCTGGGCGGGGGCAACAAGCCGCAGCCGAAGGACTACGCCACACTGATGGATGAAGTGTCCGAACGTCCTGACCATGAAATGCTGCAAACCATGCTGCTGCGTTCGATGAAGCAGGCGGTTTACGATCCGGAAAACCGCGGCCACTTTGGTCTGGCGCTGGCTTCTTATGGCCACTTCACCTCACCGATCCGCCGTTATCCGGATCTGGCGATGCACCGTGCGATCAAGTACCAACTGGCCAAAGAGCACGGCGAACCGAAAGAGCGCTGGACGCCGACCGGTGGTTGGCACAGCGAATTCGAAGAAATGCTGCAGTTGGGCGAGCACTGTTCGATGGCTGAACGCCGCGCCGATGAAGCGACGCGCAACGTTGCCGACTGGCTGAAATGCGACTTTATGCAGGATCACGTCGGTGAAGTGTTCAGCGGCATCATTGCCAGCGTGACCGGCTTCGGTTTCTTCGTGCGCCTCAACGATCTGTTTATCGACGGCCTGGTGCACGTATCCTCGCTGGATAATGATTATTATCGCTACGATAATATCGGCCAGCGTCTGATTGGCGAATCCTCAGGCGTGGTTTATCGCCTGGGCGACACGGTAGAGATCCGTGTGGAAGCGGTGCATATGGATGAGCGTAAAATTGACTTCGCTCTGGTCTCCAGCACCCGCAAACCACGCGGTGAAGGCAAAACTGAACGCGATCGCGCCAAGAAAGGCGGTCAGCGCACCTTGCGTGATGGCGCAGGCGCAGGCCGCACCTCGTCACCGCGCAAACGCCGGGGCGGCAAACCGCCTGCCAATTTTGAGCCTGACAGCGCCTTCCGCAAGGATGAAGCCAAGCCCGCTGACAAGGTGAAGAAAGACAAAAAGGCGAAAGCCAAGAAAGTGTCCGACAAAACCCGGAAAATAGCGGCGGCGACCAAGGCCAAACGCGCCGGCAAGAAGAAAGGTGCTGAGCAGGCTTAACCTGCCACACGTCATTATCACCGGCAGGCGTTTGCCTGCCGCACAGTAAAAAGAGCATCATGAGCGAAATTATTTACGGTATTCATGCCGTCAAAGCCCTGTTAGACAACGATCCGCAACGCTTCCTGGAAGTGTTTATCCTCAAAGGCCGCGACGATCGTCGGCTACAGCCGTTGATTGCCGAGCTGGAAGCGACCGGCATTGTTATCCAGGTGGCGAACCGCCAGTGGCTGGATGAGAAGGTCGAGGGTGCGGTGCATCAGGGGATCATTGCCCGGGTGCGCGAAGGACGCCAGTATCAGGAAAATGACCTGCCGGCGCTGCTGGAAAGCGTGGATACCCCGTTCCTGCTGGTGCTGGACGGCGTGACCGACCCGCATAACCTTGGTGCCTGCTTGCGCAGCGCCGACGCGGCCGGTGTGCACGCGGTGATTGTCCCGCGCGATCGTTCTGCCCAGTTGAACGCTACGGCCAAGAAAGTGGCCTGTGGCGCGGCGGAGAATGTGCCGTTGATTCGCGTCACCAACCTGGCGCGCACCCTGCGATTGTTGCAGGAGATGAACGTCTGGATCGTGGGCACTGCGGGCGAAGCCGACCACACGCTGTTCCAGAGCAAAATGACCGGCCCGATGGCGCTGGTGATGGGGGCGGAAGGCGAAGGTATGCGTCGTCTGACTCGCGAGCACTGCGACGAGCTGATCAGCATTCCGATGGCCGGTACGGTTTCTTCACTGAACGTTTCGGTGGCGACCGGTATCTGCCTGTTTGAAGCGGTGCGTCAACGCAGTTGATTTATCCGTAAGGGCGCAGCTTTTGCGCCCTTAATTCCTTTCTCGATGCCTACCCTGTGATCTCGCCAGCGGCAGAATTCCCCCTGACGACCATAATTACTCCTGACGCTTTTATCAGGGAGCAAGCCAATGGTCTGGAATACACACACCGTTTTTAATCAGCCGAAGCCGCTGGGCAACAGTAATCTGTTCCTGTCCGATACGCCATTGCATGAAGCCATTCAGCGTGAGCAGGCCGGTTGGGATGCGGACGTGCTGGCCTCGCTGGGCCAACAGTTGGGCACTCAGGAGTCGCTGGAGTTGGGGCGGCTGGCCAATGCCAATCCCCCGGAACTGCTGCGCTATGACGCCACCGGCCAGCGATTGGACGACGTCCGTTTTCATCCCGCCTGGCATATCCTGATGCAAGGGCTGATAGCCAACCGGGTGCATAACCTGCCGTGGCAGGAGGACGCCCGAATCGGCTCTTTTGTGGCGCGGGCGGCGCGTTTTGTATTACATGCGCAGGTCGAGGCCGGCACTTTGTGCCCGGTGACCATGACCTTTGGCGCAATTCCTTTGCTGCAGCGCTCGTTGCCTGCGGAGTTCCAATCCTGGCTAACGCCGCTACTGTCCGATCGTTACGACGCGCATTCATTGCCCGGCGGGCAAAAGCGCGGTTTGCTGATCGGCATGGGAATGACCGAAAAGCAGGGCGGTTCCGATGTGCTGAGTAATACCACCACCGCCAGCCCGCTGGGTGCACGCGGCCCAGGAGAAGCCTACCGTTTGGTCGGCCACAAGTGGTTTTTCTCGGTACCGCAGAGCGATGCGCACCTGGTGCTGGCGCAGACCGAAGGCGGGCTGTCCTGTTTCTTCCTGCCGCGAATTTTGCCTGACGGCACACGCAATGCCATAAGGTTGGAACGGCTGAAGGATAAGTTGGGCAACAGGTCCAACGCCAGCAGCGAAGTAGAATTCCAGGATGCCAGCGCCTGGCTGGTGGGCGAGGAAGGGGATGGCGTACGACATATCCTGAAAATGGGGGGGCTGACGCGTTTTGACTGCGCACTGGGTAGCCACGGGCTGATGCGGCGCGGACTGTCGGTGGCGTTGTACCATGCTCTGCAGCGGCAGGCGTTTGGTAAGACGCTGATTGAACAACCGATGATGCGGCAGGTGCTGGCGCGAATGGCCCTGCGCCTGGAGGGGCAGACGGCGGCCCTGATGCGTCTGGCGCGTGCTTATGACAGCGCAGGTAGCACGCCCCTGGAGCAGGCGTTATGCCGAGTGATGACGCCTGCGGCGAAGTTTGAAGTCTGCCGGCAAGGCATTCCTTTTATTGGTGAAGCCATGGAGGCGCTGGGCGGTATCGGCTATTGCGAAGAGAGCGAACTGCCGAGGTTGTACCGTGAAATGCCGGTAAACAGCATCTGGGAAGGCTCCGGCAATATTATGTGTCTGGACGTCATGCGCGCCTGGGGCAAGCTGCCGGCGGTGCAGGAGGCGCTGGAGCAGGAACTCGGTGAAGTGAGAGGGCAGAACCGCCATTATGATCACCAATGGCGACGGTTGCTTCAACTGATGCGCAAACCTCAGGAAGAGCAAGGGCGTGCGGTGACCGGCGCCTTGTTTAATCTGTTCGCGGCGGCGCAGCTTCTGCGTTACAGTTCACCGCCGTTGGCGGAAGCCTGGTGTCAAATGATGCTTGATGCCCGTGGTGAGCGGACATTGCCGGAAAGGCTGTGCGAAACGCTGTTTACCCGCGCGATGGGCGGTTAGGGAAAACGGTGGCGCCGCAGCCGGAAAAGCTTTTTAATTCAGCTCTTGGCCCGTAAGGGATACTGACCTCTGACCAGGAAACATGACATGGATATTCTCAGCGCGTTGGCGGCATTCGCCTCTTATTTTTTCAGTGGCTTTGCCATGGTTCTGGTATTTTTGTTCGTTTATACCCGTATTACGCCGCATGACGAATGGGCGTTGATCAAGGCCGACAATCAGGCCGCCGCTTTTGGATTCGTCGGTGCCTGCCTAGGGTATGTCATCCCGCTGGCGAGTGCAGCGATCAACTCCGTCAGCTTGTTGGACTATCTGTTGTGGGGCGTGGTGGCGCTGGTGGTACAGCTGCTGCTGTTTGCTGCGGTGAAAATCTATATGCCACGAATTAGCGACAAGATTGAGTCCAATCATGTGGCGGCCGGGATTTTCCTCGGCGGCGTGTCGATCAGTGGCGGTGTGCTGAATGCGGCCTGCATGACCTACTAAAGGTAAAGTATTGCGGAGGCGCGCCAGCCTGGCTGATGCGCCTGTTCTTCCATTCGCAGGATGCGGTAATAGCTTGCCCCATGCTCATCCGCCTTTTGGGCGATCAATTGTTCTACGTCCTGAGGGGAGCCGGAGAGGTTGTTCAGGGTGATTTCCGCAATTTCGCTGAGTGGCGTAACGCGGTCTGCGGGGGCCAGTTCAGCGGACTGGGCGCTGGCGCTGAGTAACCCCATAGAAAGCAGGAGGGCGGTGAGTGCGGCGGAGCGTGTCATGGCGTTCCCCTTCGTCGGATCCTGGATTCACGGCCGCGGGCTGCGGCGCGCTGTTTGCCAGTGTGCTCTATCCAACTTCAGTCTGTGCAAAGCCAATGTAAATCTTATTAAAACTCCAGCAGTTACCGATACAGGATCGCCTGCGAATACCACTGGCCGGGAACCACGGTTTCGCTGTTCATGATGATCATGTAATAGCGCGCGCCGCTGGCATTGGCCTTCTGCTGAATTTCCGCTTCCACATCCATCGGGCTGCCGCGCACCAGGGCGCTGGTGGTGCCTATTTTTTCCAGGCTACCGGTTTGTGCACGGGTGATCTCCTGCGCCTGTCCGGTCGGCGGTGGGGGCGCTTTGGGCGTCGTGGTCATCATGCCACAGGCGCTAAGCAGCGTGACCAGCGTCAAGGAGAGCAGCAGGCGGGACATTTTCATAGATACCTCAAGAAAGCGGATAGCGTGATTTGAGTGTAACCCATTATAAATTGGAACAGATTGAGCTAATGCTTTTTAGCGCAAGTTTGCCATTATGAAGGCAATGGCGATGCAGAGGGAAAATGAATGATTGAAATTTATGACGAGCGAGCAGGAGATATTGCGGTCATCCATGCCGTGCCGCAGGGGCAGTATCATCAGCCGTTGCCGACGGTATTTTTCTACCATGGTTATACCTCGTCGAAAGAAGTCTACGCCTACTTTGCCTACGCGTTAGCCAGGGTGGGATTTCGCGTGGTGCTGCCGGATGCCGATTTGCACGGCGAGCGTTTTGACGGCGATGAACAAAAGCGGTTGTCCCGCTTTTGGGAGATCCTGCGCAGCAATATCGATGAGTTACCGGCGTTGAAGACGGACTTTGAACGGCGCGGGCTGATTGCCGAAGGGCGCATCGGCGTCGCGGGCGCGTCCATGGGGGGGATGACGACGTTGGGAGGCTTTGCTCGTTATCCGTGGGTGAAAGCTGCGGCGAGCCTGATGGGAGCCGGTTATTACAGTTCCCTGGCGCAGACGCTGTTCCCACCGCTGGATGAGCAGGGTAAACCCTTAACGGCGAGCGGTTTTGATGCGCGCATTGCCGCGCTTGCGGATTATGGCCTGGAACGCCAGTTGGAAAAGATTGCCGATCGTCCGCTGCTGTTATGGCACGGCGAAGCGGACGATGTGGTCCCGGCGGCTGAAAGTCGACGCCTGGCAACCGAGCTTCGCCAGAGTGGTTGGGACCGGCAACTGACATTTTTGACTGAACCGGACGTTAAGCACCGCATCACGCCGTTAGCGCTTGACGCAACGGCCGAGTTCTTCGTGAAAACCTTATAAAAAAAGCCCCCTGCGGGCAGGGGGCTGACGACATTTTCACATTTTAATTTGCCGCTTTTGGGCGCGGCTTGCTTCCCTGGCACTGCATGCAGGCTTAACGATACAGTTCCGCGCTGACGTGAATGGTGCTGTTGTTTTCCGGTTCGTGCAGCGCAATGATCCGGTAGGCGGTCGCGCCGCGCTGATCGGCTATTTTGCTCACCTGGCTGCTGGCGTCATCCGGCGATACCACATTCTGGTTCAACGTGATGAATCCCACGCTCTGGCGTTGGTCAGCCTGATGCGAGGTGATTTCGGTAGCGGCCATGACGTTGGCGGAAAACAGTAAAGCAATGGCGGTGGCGATGGTAATGCGTTTCATAAGTGCCTCTCTTAACTGTTTGCTTCAACGGCCTGACAGCAGGTGCCAGTGCAGCAAAAAGTTATTTGTCTGTATTGAATAACCTCAAATCTTTTTCGTCGCGCTGTCTGCGGCGGATAACAACAATTTTAGACCTTCCGGCAGGATTAAAAAGGGGGGCTTTTTGATGTCATTATTCAAAAAAAATGAATTAATTTTGCGCATCAGTGATGATTTCATTGAAAGATTTTTTGAACTGATGGATCTGTGTACATAGGTTGTACAGATAGCAAATCGTGCTATTTACGCATCAGGCCCGCATTACCGATAATAAATACCCTTCTGTCCTTGAGTTTCCTAGCCTGCGCAAGTATGATTACGCGTCATTTTTTCAGCCGCACACACATACACGTTCCTTGCTTCCATGGGCCGCGGTTGACCCTGACAGGAGGCTGAATAATCCGTAAGGAGCAATTCGATGCGTCATTACGAAATCGTTTTTATGGTCCATCCTGACCAAAGCGAACAGGTTCCGGGCATGATCGAGCGTTACAGTGCTACCATCACTAACGCTGCTGGTCAGATTCACCGTCTGGAAGACTGGGGCCGCCGTCAACTGGCTTACCCGATCAACAAACTGCACAAAGCTCACTACGTTCTGCTGAACGTTGAAGCTCCGCAGGAAGCGATCGATGAGCTGGAAACTAACTTCCGCTTCAACGACGCCGTTATCCGTAGCATGGTTATGCGCGTTAAGCACGCGGTAACTGAAGCATCTCCGATGGTTAAAGCGAAAGACGAACGTCGTGGCGATCGCCGCGAAGACTTCGCTAACGAAACCGCAGATGATGCAGATGCTGGGGATTCTGAAGAGTAATTGCCGCCGTGACATCTAATCGTCTGGTTTTGTCGGGCACTGTGTGCAAGGCGCCGGTTCGAAAAGTGAGTCCTTCCGGGATCCCCCACTGCCAATTTGTGCTAGAGCACCGTTCGCAGCAAATGGAAGCCGGATTTAGCAGGCAAGCATGGTGCCGAATGCCCGTGGTTGTCAGCGGACAACAGTCACAAGCACTAACTCAAAGATTAACGGTCGGCAGTCAGATAACCGTGCAAGGCTTCGTAAGCTGCCATCAAGGGCGCAACGGGCTGAACAAACTGGTTCTGCATGCCGAGCAGATTGAATTGATAGATTCTGGAGACTAGCCTAATGGCACGTTATTTCCGTCGTCGCAAGTTCTGCCGTTTCACCGCGGAAGGCGTTCAAGAGATTGACTATAAAGACATCGCTACGCTGAAAAACTACATCACTGAAAGTGGTAAAATTGTCCCGAGCCGTATTACCGGTACTCGTGCAAAATATCAGCGCCAGCTGGCCCGTGCTATCAAGCGCGCGCGCTACCTGTCTTTGTTGCCGTACACTGATCGTCATCAGTAATCGGCCACTGTCCATTAACGACTTTGAGAGGATAAGGTAATGCAAGTTATTCTGCTTGATAAAGTAGCAAACCTGGGCAGCCTGGGTGATCAAGTTAACGTTAAAGCGGGCTACGCCCGTAACTTCCTGGTACCACAGGGCAAAGCTGTTCCTGCTACCAAGAAAAACGTAGAGTTCTTCGAAGCACGCCGTGCTGAACTGGAAGCCAAACTGGCTGACGTTCTGGCTGCTGCTGAAGCTCGCGCAACCAAGATCAACGAACTGGGTTCAGTCACCATCGCGTCTAAATCAGGCGACGAAGGTAAACTGTTCGGCTCTATCGGCACCCGCGACATCGCTGACGCAGTTACTGCGGCAGGCGTTGAAGTTGCCAAGAGCGAAGTTCGTCTGCCGAACGGCGTTCTGCGTACCACTGGTGAACACGAAGTTCACTTCCAGGTACACAGCGACGTGTTCGCACAGCTGAATGTAGTTGTGGTTGCAGAAGCTTAATCGCTCCTGCCAGCCAAGTTAAAACGCCAGCCTCGTGCTGGCGTTTTGCTTTTCTGCGTCCGGTAAAACGCGCTACCCTGCTATCACAGCTTGAATGAGGAGCAGCGGAAATGGCGGAGATTATCTTGCAGCGCGTTTACGATTTTACCGGCCCTGCACCGGAGTACTGTTATCTGATCGATCGCTTGTGGCCGCGAGGCATCAGCAAGGAACGATTGCAGGGCGTGCAGTGGTTAAAGCAGGTCGCGCCGGATAACGCGCTGCGGCAGTGGTTTCATCAACATCTTGACCAGTGGGACGAGTTCGAAAGCCACTATCGCTTGCAACTGGCTCAAAACGACGCCTGGCAGCCATTGGTGGCTTTACTAACACAGGGGCAACCCTTGACCTTACTTTATGGCAGTAAAGACACACAGCACAACCATGGCATCGTGCTGCGCGACTTTCTGTTAAGGCAGTTAGCGGATTAACGCTCGCGGCGATAGCCGCCGTCGGCCTGGCGGCGGAATAACACCTGACTGTTGTCAGCGGTGGTGACAGATAGCGCGGTGATCACGCCGTTGGTATCACGTTCGATACGCACTTCCTGGCCGGCCTTCATGTTGCTGAGCGGCTTATCGTTACCTTCCACCTGCGCCATGGCGAAAACTTCGTTCACCGGCAGGTTGTTGTCACGGAAAAGCTGCGCCAGCGTCTGGCCCGGTTGGATCTGGTAGCGTTGCCAGTTGCCCGCCGGTTCCGGCTCTACAGCGTGCTGCTGCTGAGTGCCGTTTTGCAATTCGGCCTGCAAGGGAACGCTGTTTTCCTGCTGGGTGACAGGGAATGGCTGTTTTTCCGATGAATACGGCCACAGCAGTGCCAGCAGCAGGATGATGCCGAAAATCAGGGTCCAGCGACGATGAAAATAAGGCAGTGGCTCCATCCAACCGAAGCCGTCCGGCAGGTGCCAGATCTTCAGCAGTAACGCTTTGATGTTTTGCCCCTTACCGCTTTCCGGTGGTTGTTCTGATTCCGGGTCTTCTACCGACGCTGGCGCGGAGCCGGGCTTCAGGCGCTGACTGAAGTTCAGCCAGGTACGCAACAACGGCTGGTAGATACGGGTGGTCTTCCTTCTCCTGGGCGAGATTCTGCCCATGGTAACCTCTCTTCAACGGCGTAAAATTATCACGGTACAAAAGGGTGTACCGCCGACCCGATGCCCTGTTTTCAGTATAGTCCGCTAACTGATTGAAGTGAAAGGCAGCAGCAAACCTATACCTGTTGCGGCAGGCGATTCGCCTGGGCGCGCGGGAGCGGGTGTTAACTGAGGGTTATTGTTTCTTTTTCTACGACAAAAGTCATCATTCTCCACACAAGATTTTACCCGGCATTGCGGCGCTGTTATGCTGCGCTTTCGACTTTTTACAGACTAAAGGAAAACCCCATGACAACCCCTTCTTTTGACAGCGTTGAAGCGCAGGCGAGCTACGGGATTGGTTTACAGGTCGGCCAGCAGCTGCAAGAGTCCGGTCTGGAAGGTTTACAACCGGAAGCTTTGCTGGCAGGTTTGCGTGACGCGCTGGAAGGGAATGCCCCGGCGGTTCCGGTAGACGTGGTGCACCGTGCGCTGCGCGAAATCCACGAACGTGCGGATGCCGTGCGTCGTGAGCGTCAACAGGCGATGGCCGTTGAAGGCCAGAAATTCCTGGAAGACAACGCCAAACGCGACGAAGTTACGCTGACCGAATCCGGTCTGCAGTTCTCCGTGCTGGAGCAGGGCAACGGCCCAATCCCGTCCCGTCAGGATCGCGTGCGTGTGCATTACACTGGCCGTCTGATTAACGGCGACGTGTTCGACAGCTCCGTAGAGCGCGGTCAACCGGCAGAATTCCCGGTTAGCGGCGTGATCCCTGGCTGGATTGAAGCGCTGACCCTGATGCCGGTCGGTTCCAAATGGCAGCTGTATATTCCACACGATCTGGCCTACGGCGAGCGTGGTGCCGGCGCATCCATCCCGCCATTCAGCGCGCTGGTGTTCGACGTCGAACTGCTGGAAATTCTGTAATTCTCTAACAGATTTCTCTGGGCGCCTTGATGGCGCCCTTGTTTTATGCGCCGTTCAGCGCGCGGGGGAACAACAGGTTGTTCTCCAGATTGATGTGTTCCATCAGGTCATCAATAAACTCGTCGATACCACCATACAGCGCCTGCCAGGTATTGCAGGCACCTTCCGGTGGCGTCACGTTGTGGGTGAGGAACTTCACCACTTCCAGCTGTTCGCCCGCTTCGTCATGCTCATGTTCCATTACCGAGATCGGCCCAGCCGCCTGCCGGCCCATACCCTGCTTGATCATCGGGAACAGGATCTGTTCCTCTTTCATCATGTGATTTTCCAGATCCAGCCGGATCAGGTTCAGCTGTTTCGCCAGACCGCGTGGACAGGTGGCTTTGTCGGCATGAACCCGTTCGACTTTTTCCGCCATCAGTACCAGCTCGGCCAGCTGCTCGCGGTGCCGCTGATGGAAGCGTGGCAGAATATAATCAATCAGTTCACCGAGCGGTGCAGTACGCCAGTCATGGCTTGCTGCCGGTCTGGCGGCGAGGGCGGCCAATTCGCTTTCAAGCTGCTCGAGATCCAGTCCTTTACGCTCGGCCGCGCGTTGCAGCGTTTGTTTTCCGCCACAGCAGAAATCCAAATCGTTCAGGCGGAACAGGCGTGATGCCCGGGGAATAGCGATGGCGAGAGCGCCGAGGGATTGATTACGGTAATCCATGAGAGTGCCTCTTTAAATGAAAAATCTATAACATGCATTTTAAATGCAATTTAAAGGGCGCGCCAGCGAGAAAAAGGAGTAGATGGCCGGGGGGAACGCTGTACCTCCCGGCCTGCAGCTTATTTGCTACTTAAATCAATCTTATAAACTGCGAACCCGATGTTATCCGTGCCTTCGGATTTCATTGGATACTGGGCATGTGCCTTGATAAATGCTGTCGCTTTCTCGCTTGGCGAGGTTTCAAAGCGAATATCCAGCGGTTGCGGGCTGCTGAAGGTCGCCAGGCGCCAATTGTTATCCACCTGTGGCCGGACTGCGCCATGCTGCTTGGTTTCAGCGCTGATATAGGCCGCCAACACTGAACGGTTCTCGTCCGGCGAAGCGAAGGCAATATGCTGATCGCCAGTGCCGGCGAACTTGCCACCGTAAGCGCGATAGTTATTGGTCGCCACCAGGAAGGTGGCTTTAGGATCAATTGGCTTGCCTTTGAACGTCAGCTGCTTGATACGTTCCGCCTTGTCGTTGATCAACTGGCATTCGCCGTCGTAACGCGCAGGTTGGCTGACGTCGATTTGGTAATTTACCCCATCAATCACGTCGAAGTTATAGGTGCGGAAGCCATCCCAGTTGATCAGGCCCTGCGGTTGGCTGCTGTTGACGTCGATTTGATTGAACTGCCCGGCGGAGCACTCCAGCCACTCCTTCACCTCTTTGCCACTGGCTTTTACTACCACCAGGGTGTTGGGGTAGAGGTAGAGATCCGAAGCGTTACGGAAGGTGAGCTGGCCTTTTTCCACTTCGACGAAGCTGGCCGGATCGTTTTTGCGGCCGCCGACCTTGAACGGCGCTGCCGCTGACAGCACCGGCAAATCGGCCAGATCCGGGTCGCCCTGAATGTAGTGTTCCACATAGGCTTTCTGCGCGTTATTTACGATTTGTACCGTTGGGTCATCCTGCACCAGCGCCAGGTAGCTGTACATGTTGTCATCAGCTTTGCCGACCGGCTTACTGACAAAATCGCGCGTGCCCTTATGATCTTCCGCCAGGACTTTCACCAGCTTGGTGTCTTCTGCCGCCAGCGATTTCTTGTTCTCTTTGTCGTAGATTGGCCGTGCTTCCGCTTTGGCGGAAGCTACTTTCCAACTGCCAGAGTCGTTGTTCAACTGCAGATCGACAACGCCGAGGTGGTCGCCCCACTGGCCGGGCATGACCGCAGGTATGCCGTTCAGCGTGCCTTGGGCAATGTCAGCGCCTTTGATATTGGCGAAGTCTTTGCTCGGGAATACGGCGTGAGCATGGCCGAACATGATGGCGTCAATGCCCGGAACCTGGCTAAGGTAGTACACCGAATTCTCTGCCATCGCCTTGTACGGCTCGCTGGACAGGCCGGAGTGCGGGATCGCCACGATCAGATCGGCCCCCTGTTTACGCATTTCCGGCACGTAGCGTTTGGCGGTTTCGGTGATGTCGTTGACCTTAACCTTGCCTTGCAGATTGGCCTTATCCCACACCAGAATTTGCGGTGGCACAAAACCGATATAGCCGATGCGTAAACTATGTTCCTTGCCGTCACGGTCTTTTACCGGCGTATCGACGATAATGTAAGGAGTGAACAGCGGTTTCTGCGTTTTAGCGTCGATCACGTTAGCATTGATATACGGGAACTTGGCACCGCTGATGGCGGTTTTCAGGTAATCGAGGCCGTAGTTGAATTCGTGGTTGCCGATATTGCCGACCACATAATTCAGGGTGTTCATGGCCTTATAGACAGGATGAATATCGCCGGGCTTCAGGCCCTTGGCCGCCATATAGTCACCGAGCGGGCTGCCCTGAATGATGTCGCCGTTATCCACCAGTACGCTATTGGTGGCCTGCTGGCGAGCCTGTTCAATCAGGCTGGCGGTGCGCACCAGACCGAACTTGTCGGTCGGTTTATCCTTGTAGTAATCGAAGTCCATCATGTTGCTGTGCAGGTCGGTGGTTTCCAGCACGCGCAGATCGACCGTTGCCGCCTGCGCTGAGGCGCAAACCAGCACAGCGAGGACAGACAACGTCAGCGGACGCTTCATCATTTTTGGCTTTCTCCATTCTATTTTTCGAGTTTTATCGCAGAGGGGCATGTAATTAACATTGGTTGTCTCACCAAACTGTGAAGTGTGGCAGAAAATCGGCCAAGGTATCGGAGGAAATGTCACAGTTGTGACGGCAAAGACTCGAGTCATTACCGAAGGTTAAATCGTTATGATGGATATTCGATGCAAAAAAAACTAGGCTGCTAGCAATGAGAAAGGGGAAATGGCCCACGGAACTGTCTATCTGAGGTGAATGATGTTAGAAAAAATTTGCCAACTGTCCCGCGAGGCGGGCGCGGCCATCATGGCGGTGTACAACGGTGAACAACCGCTTGATGTTACACAAAAAAAAGATGACTCCCCGGTGACGGCGGCCGATCTGGCGGCGCACCACATTATCCAGCGCGGCCTGGCGGCGTTAACGCCGGACATCCCCTTGCTGTCGGAAGAAGATCCACCGACCTGGGAAGTGCGGCAGAATTGGACGCGCTACTGGCTGGTCGATCCGCTGGACGGCACCAAAGAGTTCCTGAATCGCAACGGTGAGTTCACGGTAAATATCGCGTTGATTGAAGACGGGCAGGCGGTAATGGGGGTGGTTTACGCCCCGGCGATCGACGTGCTGTATCTGGCCGAGCGCGGTAAAGCCTGGAAAGAAGAAAAGGGCCACCGGCAGGAGATTGGCGTCAGCAATGCCCATCCGCCATTGGTGGTGGTCAGCCGTTCGCACAGCGACGAAGAGCTGAAGGACTACCTGAAACAGCTGGGCGAACACCAGACCGTTTCCGTCGGTTCTTCGCTGAAATTCTGCCTGGTGGCGGAAGGTAAAGCGCAGCTCTACCCGCGCTTTGGGCCCACCAATATCTGGGATACCGCCGCCGGTCATGCCGTGGCCGTGGCAGCCGGGGCACAGATCCACGACTGGCAGGGCAGACCTCTGCTCTATACGCCGCGTGAATCCTTCCTAAACCCCGGCTTCAGGGTTTCGCTGTTCTAAATCAGTTCGCCAGCAGCTGGTGCAGTTGGGTCATGACCTGCTGCACCTCTTCTGGCGTCAGGGCGCCGTCTTTGGCGAACTGGATCCTGCCTTGCTTATCCAACACCACAATGGCCGACCCTTTCGGCTGCAAATCCCAGGCCTTGCGCACGTTGCCGTTGCTGTCGACCACAAACTGCGACCAGGGGAACTCTTTCTTGCTGTCTTCAATGCTGTTGCGAACAAACACCGCGGTGCCGAGTATCGCGTCGTCGGTATTCACTATTGTCGTCGTTTGGTAACGATCGTGCGGTAGTTTAGCTTTCTTAATCGCTTCGATCAGCGGATCGTTCATCGCCTTGGCGGAGCTACGGCCGGCAATATGCTGTATGACTCGCACTTTCCCACTGAGTTGCGCGCTATTCCAGTTTTGATAGCTAAACTTATCATTAGCGTAATTCAACTCTCCCTTATCGCTGACGCCGACCGGCGCGACGCGTTGCTGGAGTTGGAAGTTGTGCGCAGAGGCTAAAAAGGGGGCAAGCAGTAGGGAAACAATAAGCAGGTGACTTTTTTTCATGCCTTCTCCTTGGAAGGGGAACGGTGCCGACAGCACCCGACAGCCTAAAGCATAGGTGGTGATCGGAGGTCTGTCCTGTTAGCTGGATCGCAGTTTCCTCTTCTGGCCGGTAATACCTGTGTTTTGAAGGGATATACTGAAAAAGTTATATATTATCATATACAATTCTGTCAAAAAGTGTAAATCCAGTGAAGATATCCGTGCAGAAGTGAACATTATCGTCTTTACTAGGTCTACTACATGGCAATCAAGTTGCGTTCTTACTTTAGAGGCTGCCACCTTGGCGGCTCGCTGAGCGCATGGACCAAACGGAGGAGAGTAATAGAATGAGAATCTTCCAGCGTTATAATCCGTTGAAAGTGGCGAAGTACGTAAAAACCCTGTTTCGTGGCCGGCTGTATATCAAAGATGTAGGCGCGTTCGAATTCGACGAAGGGAAAATCCTGTTACCGAAAATTCGTGACCGGCGCCACTTCAGCGTGATGTCAGAGGTAAACCGTCAGGTGTTGTTACTGCAAACTGAGATGGGTTGATGCGCGGTTAGTATCCTGCTACTGAAGTACCCTGCAAAAGCTCCAATAATTGCGGCCCCGATGGGGCCGCTGACGTTTCTACAGTCCGGATCAGGCAGGGGCGTTGTCTTCTGGCGCCTTCGGCAGTACCGCCGCCGGTTTGTCGCTCAGTTTGGTTACCAACAACTGGTCAATCTTGTAGCTGTCGATGTCCACCACTTCAAACTTGTAGCCGGCGTATTTCACGAAGTCGGTGCGTTTTGGGATCTTGCGCAGCATGTACATCATAAAGCCGCCGATGGTTTCGTAGTTGCCCGCCTGCGGGAACTCATCAATGTGCAGAACGCGCATCACATCGTCGATTGGCGTACCACCCTCAATCAGCCATGAGCTTTCATCGCGTGCGACGATCTGCTCTTCCTGGCCTTGACCGACCAGATCGCCCATCAGGGTAGTCATTACGTCATTCAACGTGATGATGCCCACGACCAGTGCATATTCATTGAGAATAACGGCAAAGTCTTCGCCGGCCGTCTTAAAGCTTTCCAGCGCTTCGGACAGCGTCAGGGTATCCGGTACGATCAGCGCAGCGCGGATTTGCACACCGCTGCTCAGCACCAGGCTTTGATTGCCCAGCACGCGGTTCAGCAAGTCTTTGGAGTCAACGTAGCCGACCACCTGATCGATATTGCCGTCGCATACCAGGAACTTGGAGTGCGGATGGGTCGAGACTTTCTCGATAATGCTTTCTTCGGTTTCACGCAGATCGAAGTAAACCACGCTTTCGCGCGAGGTCATCGACGAAGGTACGGTGCGTGACTCCAGTTCGAACACGTTTTCGATCAGCTCATGTTCCTGCTTGCGCAGCACGCCAGCCAGGGCACCGGCTTCCACTACCGCATAGATGTCGTCGGAAGTGATGTCGTCCTTGCGCACCATCGGCAGTTTGAACAGGCGGAAGATCAGGTTTGCCATGCCGTTGAAGAACCACACCAGCGGCCGGAAGATCATGATCGAGAAACGCATCGGGTTGATGATCCGGACGGCGACCGTCTCTGGTGCAATCATACCGATGCGCTTCGGGGTCAAATCTGCGAACAGGATGAACAGGCTGGTCACTAGGACGAACGAGCAGATAAAGCTGACTTGCTCCGCCATCTCCGGGGACAAAAAGCGATCGAACAACACCTGGAAGCTAGGGGAGAAGGCAGCATCGCCGACGATACCACCGAGAATGGCTACGGCGTTCAGGCCAATCTGCACCACGGTAAAGAACAGCCCCGGGGTTTCTTGTAGTTTAAGGACTTTGGCGGCATTGACGTTACCTTCGTCAGCCATCAGTTTCAGTTTAATCTTGCGTGACGCGGCCAGAGAAATTTCCGACAGTGAGAAAAACGCACTCACTGCGATCAGAAAAAGAATCAGTAAAATACTGTTTAACATAATCTATCCATACGTGCCGACGGGATGACGGCGCTCTTGAGGAAGGGTAGTACATTGTAAAAAAAGTAGTGATAACAACCAGAAAGGAGGCTATCAGGCCGCAGATGCGGCCCGCATAGTATAGCAGCAGCCCTACAGGGGCCGCCAGCGGTTAAAAAATTACCGCTGACCAAGGGTTTAGCCCTGGGGTGGCAAACAAACGCCGATGCCGCCCAGGCCGCAGTAGCCTTCAGGATTCTTGTACAGATACTGCTGATGGTCATCCTCGGCATAGTAAAACGGCAGCGCCGGCACCACTTCGGTGGTGATGGTGCGTTGGTCACCCGCCTCGTTCATGGCCTGCTGGAAACGCTTCAGACTGCTTTCGGCTGCGGTCTGCTGTTCCGGCGTCAGCGTATAAATTGCTGAGCGATACTGAGTGCCGACGTCGCCACCCTGACGCATGCCCTGCGCCGGATCGTGGTTCTCCCAGAACACCTGCAGCAGCTGCTTATAGCTGATGATTTTCGGATCGAATACCACCCGCACCACTTCAGTATGACCGGTCTGGCCGCTGCACACTTCGCGGTAGGTTGGGTTTGGCGTAAAACCGCCGCTGTAGCCTGCCGCCGTGCTGTATACGCCCTGCTGCTGCCAGAACAGGCGCTCCACACCCCAGAAGCATCCCATGGCGAAGATAGCCACTTCCATGCCTTCCGGCACCTGGGTCATTGAATGGTGAGTGACCACGTTGAGCGTGGCAACCGGCATGGGCGTCGTGCGGCCAGGCAGCGCGTTCGCCTTGTCGACGGTTTGTGTTTTATCAAAAAATGGCACCACGGTTGACTCCTGTTGTCACAGTAAGAATTGACCTAAGACACGGCAGTTCGGTTGTATCTAACCGCAACTTTGCCCACAATAAGCTACATATTCAGATTATGAATCAGATTAACGCAGTATTTAGAGCGCCAAAAGCTAAGAATGCGCCAGTTTACTGCGGCAGTAAAATCGTAATATGTCGCGTCTGGAATAAGGCTGAAAGGGCTGCCGTCTTGATAGCGCGGAGTATGCCCTGGCACCAGAGTGCGTGTTATAACAGGAAAGTAAAATAAATTAAGGAGAACGCGTGCCACGATACCGTGCCCTGTGCTTTTTGTGTGCGCTGCTCGCGACGCCTGCGGCGTTTTCGGCGAATGTGCGGCTGCAGGTTGAAGGACTTAGCGGGGAACTGGAAAAAAACGTCCGGGTACGCCTGTCTTCCATCACTCCGGAAGAGGTCGGTACTGATGGCCGTTTCCGCGCACGCGTGGATGAAGCTGTTCGTCAGGGGCTGAGAGCGCTTGGCTATTATCAGCCTACCATCGAATTTACGTTGGACGATCGCCCAGGGCTGGCGCGGCCAGTGCTGCACGCCAAGGTCAATCCGGGTGAACCGGTGCGCATTGCCGGGGCCAATATCGCGCTGGAAGGCGGTGCGAAAACCGATGAAGACTATCTGTCGTTGGTCAAAAAAGGCAAACCGACGATAGGTGAGATCCTTAATCACGGTAAATACGACAGTTTTAAAGGTTCACTGACCGGCCTGGCGCTGCGCAAAGGCTATTTCGATGCCGATATGACCAAAAGCCAGCTCGGCGTGGCGGAGGATCTGCATAAGGCCTATTGGGACATCGACTTCGACAGCGGGCAGCGTTACCGCTTCGGCCAGGTGAAGTTTACCGGTTCGCAAATTCGTGAAGACTATCTGCAAAATCTGGTGCCCTTTCATCAGGGGGATTATTACACTTCGGAAGACCTGGCCGAACTGAACCGCCGTTTGTCCGCCACTAACTGGTTTAACTCGGTGGTGGTCTCCCCTGATTTCAAAGATGCCAAAGAGAACAAGATTTTGCCGCTAGATGCGTTGGTGTCACCACGCACTCGCAACACCATCGAAACCGGTGTCGGTTACTCCACCGACGTTGGCCCCCGCGTTAAAGGCACCTGGAAGAAGCCCTGGCTTAACGATCGCGGCCACAGTCTGGAAACCAGCGCCAGTATTTCGGCCCCCGAGCAGCAGCTCGATCTGACCTATAAGATCCCGTTGCTGAAGAATCCGCTGGAGCAGTATTACCTGCTGCAGGGCGGGCTCAAGAACGTCGATCTCAACGATACCAAGTCCGTAACCTCCAAAGTGGTGGCCTCGCGTAACTGGGATCTCTCCAGCGGCTGGCAGCGGGCTATTAACCTGACCTGGCGCTGGGATAACTTTACCCAGGGTAACGTCAGCAATACCACCATGCTGCTTTACCCTGGCGTCAGCCTCAACCGTACCCGCTCGCGCGGAGGTCTGATGCCGACCTGGGGCGATAGCCAACGCTACTCCATCGACGTTTCCGACACCACCTGGGGATCAGGCGTGGACTTCGCGCTGATGCAGGCGCAGAACGTCTGGATCCGCACCCTGGCCGATAAGCACCGGTTCGTGGCGCGCGGGCAGGTGGGGTGGATCGAAACGAACGACTTCGACAAAGTGCCGCCAGACCTGCGATTCTTTGCCGGTGGCGATCGCAGCATCCGTGGCTATAAGTACAAAGACATTTCCCCCCGCAACGATGACGGCAAGTTGACCGGTGCCTCCAAAATGCTGACTGGCTCGCTGGAATATCAATACAACGTGACCGGTAAATGGTGGGGGGCGATGTTCGTCGATTCCGGTGAAGCGGTGAACGATATCAAGCAGAGCAACTTCAAAACTGGCGCCGGTGTAGGTGTACGCTGGCAGTCGCCGGTAGGGCCAGTGAAGCTGGATATCGCCGCGCCCGTGGGGGACAAGGACACCCACGGGATGCAGTTCTACATCGGTTTGGGGCCTGAACTATGAGCCTGATAAAAAAGATTTGCTTTGGTTTCCTGATTGTCTTGCTGTTGCTGGTCGGGGCGGTGGCGTACTTGCTCGGTACCACCAGTGGTTTGCATATGACCCTCAACGCTGCCGCTCGATGGGTGCCGGGGTTGGATATTGCCAGCGTGAGCGGTGGCTGGCGTGATCTGACGCTAAAAGGCGTGAAGTATCAGATGCCGGGCGTCACGGTGAATGCCGGACAATTCCATCTGTCACTCGATCTGGCCTGCTTTAAAAACAGTTCGCTGTGCGTCAATGCGCTGACCGCGCAGGACGTCGACGTGGTGGTGAAAACCAAAGAAATGACGCCGTCTGCGCCGGTGGAAGAGACCAGCGAGCCGACCACTAATCTGAGCACGCCGTACCCTATTACCTTGCGTATGCTGACGCTGAATAACGTTAAGGTCAGCGTAGACGACACGGCAATCTCTCTTGGTGAATTCCGTACCGGAGCGCAGTGGCAAGAGCGTGCGTTGACCTTGCTGCCTACCAAAATCAGCGGCCTGTTGATTGCACTGCCGAAAACCCCGCAGAACCCGTTGCCGGAGGCGATACAGCCGGCTGTCGAGGTCGCGAAAAAAGTGGGTGAACAGGTCGACAAGGCGGCGAAACCGGCACCGGTGCCGGAAGAGAAGCCACTGGGCGAAACGTTGAAAGAGCTGTTCGCCAAGCCGCTGCTGCCGGATCTGCCGGAAATCCGCCTGCCGTTGGACATCACGGTTAAGGAGATCAGCGGGGAACAATTGCGCTTGACCGGTGATACCGAGGTGTTGATTACCAGCCTGTTGCTGCAGGCCAGCACCCAGGATCAGCATATCAAGCTGGACAATTTCGATGTGAAATCCCCGCAGGGCACGTTGTCTGCGCAGGGGCAGGCGACGCTGACCGGCAGTTGGCCGGTGGAAATGGTGGCTAACAGCACGCTGAATATCGAGCCGCTGAAAGGGGAAAAGGTCAAACTGAACGTCGGCGGTGGGCTGCGCGAAGAACTTAAAGTGGCGCTGAACCTCTCCGGACCGGTCGGTGCGCAGCTTGATGTACAGACCCAATTGGCCGAAGTGGGTTTACCGCTGGCACTGACGCTGCAAAGCAAACAGCTGAAATGGCCGCTGAGCGGCGAAGCTCAGTATCAGGTCAACGATTTCCGCCTGCGTTTCAATGGCAAGGCGACTGATTATGCCTTGTCGACCCGGGCCAATATCAAGGGGCAGGATCTCCCGCCGGCGGTGCTGACGCTGGACGGTAAAGGTAACGTCGAACAGTTCAAACTGGATCGCCTGCGTTTGGCGGCCTTGCAGGGCAATACCGATCTGACGGCGCTGGTGGACTGGAGCAAGGCCATCAGTTGGAATTCACAGCTGACGCTGAGCGGCATCAATACCGCCAAGCAGTGGCCGGAATGGCCGGCGAAGTTGGACGGTAAAATCACTACGCGTGGCAGCCTGCACGGCGGCAGTTGGCAATTGCAGGTGCCGGTGCTGCAGCTCGATGGTAACGTGAAGCAAAACAAAGTCACTGCACGTGGCACGCTTAGCGGCAATGCTGCCGGTCAGTGGAAAATCCCGGGCATCGATCTGACGCTGGGACGCAACCAACTGAACGTTAAGGGCCAACTGGACGAGAAAAGCTGGAACCTGGATGCGAATATTGACGCGCCACGTCTGGACGGCGCTCTGCCAGGGCTGGGCGGTACGGCGAAAGGCTTGCTGAAACTGCGGGGCAACCTGCAAGCGCCTCAGTTGCTGGCCGACCTGACCGCTTCCGGCCTGCAGTGGCAGGCGCTGCGCATCAACCGGGTGAAGATTGACGGCGACGTGCGTTCCAGCGATCAGATCCAGGGTCAGTTGGCGGTACGCGTTGAGCAACTTAAGCAGGATGCGCTGGATATCAGCCTGTTGACATTGGATGCCAAAGGCAGTGAGAAGCAGCATCAGCTGCAATTGAAAATTGACGGCAAGCCGGTATCCGGTCAGTTGGCGCTGCAGGGCAGTTTCGATCGCCAACAGCAGCGCTGGCGCGGCAATCTGAACAATACCCGTTTCGATACCCCGGTGGGCGAATGGCGCTTAACTCGCGCCATTGCGCTGGATTACCTGAATACCGCGCAGAAAATCAGCGTTGGGCCGCACTGTTGGCAGAACCCGAACGCCGAACTGTGCGTACCCAAGACCATCGAAGCAGGCCCGAGTGGCCAGGCCAGCGTGGTGTTGAACCGCTTTGATCTGGCGATGATAAAACCTTTCCTCGGTCCGGAGACCGCTTTGAGCGGCGTGTTCACCGGGCGGGCGGACGTAAGCTGGAAACCGGGCGGTGCGCTGCCGGACGCAAAAGTTTCCCTGGTGGGTAACGGCGTGAAGGTGGTTCAGCAAGTGCAGGGCAACGCGTTGCCGATCGCCTTTGATCGGCTGAACCTTAATGCCGGCCTGTCCAACGGTCGTGCGCAGGCCGACTGGTTGATCAAGTTGACCAATAATGGCCAATTTGACGGTAACGTACAGGTTGCCGATCCGCAGGTACGACGCATTATCAGCGGCAACGTCAATATCACCAATATCTCGCTGGCGATGATCAATCCGGCGTTGATGAAGGGGGAGAAGGCCGCGGGCATGCTGAATGCCAATCTGCGCCTGGGGGGCAGTGCGCAGAAGCCTCTGGTTTATGGCCGGATGGCGTTGGATAAGGTTGATATAGATGGTCACTGGATGCCGTTTGATATGACGGACGGCCGCCTGGTGATGAACTTTGACGGCATGACCTCGACCATGGAAGGGCTGGTCAGCACCACGCGCGGACAGCTTAACCTGTCGGGCGATGCTGACTGGCGCGACATCAACGCCTGGCGCGCACGTATCGCCGCCAAGGGCGATAAGCTGCGGGTGACGGTGCCGCCGATGATCCGCATCGACGTTTCACCCGATCTGGTGTTTGAAGCCACGCCGCAGCTGTTCTCGCTCAATGGTTCGGTCGATATTCCGTGGGCGCGCATTACGGTGCAGGAGTTGCCGGAAAGTGCGGTGGGCGTCTCTTCCGACGAAGTGATGCTGGACGACCAACTGAAACCGATACAGCCGAAAACCGCAGGGATCCCGATCAACAGCAACCTGATGATCCACGTGGGTAACGATGTGCGGCTGGATGCCTTTGGCTTAAAAGCCCGCTTGAAGGGCGATCTGAAAGTAGTGCAGGACAAGAATGGCCTGGGCCTGAACGGCCAGATTGACATCCCTTCCGGTCGCTTCCATGCTTATGGTCAGGATTTGATCGTCCGCAAGGGCCAACTGATGTTCTCAGGGCCGCCGGATCAGCCGCTGCTTAATATTGAAGCCATCCGTAATCCTGAATCGACCGAAGACGACGTCACCGCTGGGGTACGCGTTACCGGGTTGGCGGATGCACCCAAGCTGGAAGTGTTCTCGGATCCGGCCAAATCTCAGCAGGAAGCGCTGTCTTATCTGCTGCGCGGGCAGGGATTGGGCAGTTCCGGCGCCGATGGTAACGCAATGACCTCAATGTTAATTGGGATGGGGGTTGCACAAAGTGGTCAACTTGTGGGTAAAATCGGCGAGGCGTTTGGCGTAAGCAATTTGGCCCTGGATACTCAGGGTGTCGGCGACAGTTCCCAGGTTGTCGTGAGCGGTTATGTTCTCCCAGGCTTACAAGTAAAATATGGGGTGGGTATTTTCGACTCGCTGGCTACGTTGACGTTGCGTTACCGCCTGATGCCTAAATTGTATCTGGAAGCGGTGTCTGGTCTCGACCAGGCATTAGATTTGCTCTATCAGTTTGAGTTTTAGCGATGCGAATAATTGTCTACGGCAGTTTACGACGCAAACAGGGAAACAGCCATTGGATGACCAACGCCCAATGGCTCGGCGAGCATGAGCTCGAAGGCTATCAGATTTATAATCTGGGCCATTACCCGGCGGCGATCCCTGGAGAGGGCACGGTACATTGTGAAGTGTACCGCATCAACTCATCGATTTTGGCTGAGCTGGACGAACTGAAAAGCAACACCAAGGACTATAAGCGCGAGCTGATTCAGACGCCTTATGGGAGTGCGTGGATCTACCTGTATAAACACAGTGTGGACGGTTACCCGCGAATTAACAGCGGCGACTGGCTGAAGCGTCTCGACGAAAAGTAAAAAAAAACACCGCTCACTGAGCGGTGTTTTTTTATCGGACGGCGGGCAAGAATTACTTCTTGGCGGCACGCTCGAAAGAAGCAACGATTTCAGCTTTGGCAGCGGCAGCATCTGCCCAGCCTTCCACTTTCACCCATTTGCCTTTTTCCAGATCTTTGTAGTGCTCGAAGAAGTGAGCGATCTGGGCGCGCAGCAGTTCCGGCAGGTCGTTCACGTCTTTGATGTGATCGTACTCTTTGGTCAGCTTGCTGTGAGGTACGGCAACCAGTTTCGCATCTTCGCCGGCTTCGTCGGACATCTTCAACACGCCAACCGGACGGCAGCGGATCACAGAACCAGGCTGCAGTGGGTATGGGGTTGGCACCAGCACGTCAACCGGGTCACCGTCCAGAGACAGGGTGTGGTTGATGTAACCGTAGTTGCACGGGTAGAACATCGCGGTGGACATGAAACGGTCAACGAACAGCGCACCGGTGTCCTTGTCGATTTCATATTTGATCGGATCGGCGTTTGCCGGGATTTCGATAACAACGTAGATGTCTTCCGGCAGGTCTTTGCCAGCAGGGACCAGGTTCAAGCTCATGTCGGTTTCCTTTAATCAAACCAGAAATGGAGTGGCGGCTATTATAGCGGACTCTTTTGCGATTTCCTGCCCTTTTCATCATCCCCGCCCCGGCGCAGAGCCATCCATCGAATTTCCAGATAAATCCTCCCACGGCGTTAAGTTTTCTCGAGGGTTGCCGATAACTTCATCAAATAATAATGAGTCGGCGAAGTCTGGCTCCGCGTTTTACCTCCTCTACGTAAGATCTCACTATTTCTGAAGCCGGGAAGAACTCATGCTAAAAAAGATTACGGTCAAGGCCGGGCTGATTGCCCTGTTGAGCCTGATGACGCTGCTGTTGATTATGGTCAGCACGATTGGCGTCAACGCGATTAACGAAGGATCGCGCTCGTTACACACCCTGAATCAAATCCTGGGGGAAGAGTTGGGGTCGCTGGCCAGCAGTTCCAACCTGACGCTGCGCGCCAGAACCGCTGCCTCATTGGCGGTACGCCAACGGGAAATCGGCCAGATTGAGGTTTCAGATGCTACGGTGGGCCGTATCTATGACTACCTTGCGCAATCGAAGCAGGAAATGGCGCGTTTTGTCAGCGTCGGCACTGTTACCGAACGTGGACGCGAGCTGTCCGGTCGTTTGCAAAATAGCTACCGCGCCTATCTGGAACAGGGCGTTGGGCCGATGGCCGATGCCATCAAGGCCGGCAAAGTTGATGATTACTACGACATTCAGGAAACAAAAATTTCCGCGTTGAGCATCGCTTTTGAAAAGGACCTCAGCGACTTCCGCAGCTTCGCCATGAAGATTGGCCAGCAGCGGGTGAATGAAGCGGAAAGCAATGCCAGCACTAAAATTACGCTGATCGTGATTGCCGGCCTGCTCAGCATTTTGCTGGCACTACTGGCCTGGTTTGCGCTGCGGGTGATTATCCTGCGTCCGCTCGATGAGTCAATTGCCCAGTTGGAACATATCGCCAGCGGCGACCTGACGCACCGTATCACCGGCGAAGGCGAGACCGAAATGGGCCGTCTGGTGCGTGCGATGCAGCGGATGCAGCAGGCCTTGGTCAGTTCGGTCAGCAAGGTGCGCGATGCCAGCAGCCAAATCGATACCGGTTCACGCGAACTGGCTGCCGGCAACCTGCACCTGGCGCAGCGTACCGAAGAATCAGCCGCTTCTCTGGAAGAAACCGCCGCCAGCATGGAACAGCTGACCTCGACGGTGAAGATGAACGCCGAGAACTGCGAACAGGCGAATCAACTGGCGCTGAGCGTATCCGATATTGCCAACCAAGGCAGTGAAGTGGTCAGTCAGGTCATGGACAAGATGCAGGCGATCACCGACAGCTCACGCCGCATTGCCGATATCATCAGCGTGATGGACGGCATTGCCTTCCAGACCAACATTCTGGCGTTGAATGCGGCGGTGGAAGCGGCACGTGCCGGTGAACAAGGGCGTGGTTTTGCCGTGGTGGCCGGTGAGGTTCGCAGCCTGGCTCAGCGCAGCGCGCAGTCGGCGAAAGAGATCAAAGGGTTGATTGAAGCGTCGCAGAATCGGGTACAGGAAGGCGAACAAATGGCCGGTTCGGCGGCGAAAACCATGAACGGCATTACCGGTGAAGTGGGCCGGGTGACGGCGCTGATGCGGGAAATTTCTGCGGCTACGCGTGAGCAAAGCAGCGGTATTGAGCAGGTAAACCTGGCGGTGGCGCAGATGGATCAGGTGGCGCAACAGAATGCGGCCTTGGTCGAAGAGTCGGCGGCGGCGACGCGCTCGCTGGAGGATCAGGCGCAGTTGCTGGCGCAGAGCATGGCGGCGTTCAAATTATAATGCCGGGGACGGCAAGCCGTCCCCCACATCGAACTCGTTATTCGTCCGGGTTCTCAGCGATAAAGCGCTCTGCGTCTTCCACCATGGATTTGGTGCCGACGAAGAACGGTGCGCGCTGGTGCAGTTTCACCGGGGTAATGTCCAGAATACGGTTTTTACCGTCGCTGGCTTTACCGCCGGCCTGTTCCGCCAGGAACGCCATCGGGTTGCATTCATACAGCAGGCGCAGCTTGCCTTGCGGGTGGCTGGCGGTGCTTGGATAAATGTAGATGCCGCCTTTCAGCAGGTTGCGATGGAAGTCGGCAACCAGTGAACCGATGTAGCGTGAGGTATAAGGGCGTTGCGTAGCTTCGTCCTGTTCCTGACAATATTTGATGTATTTCTTCACGCCGCGCGGGAACTTGATGTAGTTACCTTCGTTGATGGAATACATATTGCCGCTGGCCGGGAAGCGGACTTTCTCATGGGAGAGGCAGAACACGCCCAGAGAAGGATCGTAGGTAAAGGCATGCACGCCATAACCGGTGGTGTACACCAGCATGGTGGATGAACCGTAAACCACGTAGCCTGCGGCGACCTGTGCGCTGCCTGGCTGCAGGAAGTCTTCTTCGGTCACTGGCGTACCGACCGGGGTAATGCGACGATAGATAGAGAAAATCGTACCGACCGAGACGTTGACATCGATGTTGGACGAACCGTCCAACGGATCCATCAGCACCACATACTTGGCATTTTCAGCCCGCTCGCCGTCGAATATCACGATTTCATCTTCTTCTTCAGAAGCGATACCCGCAACTTCACCGCGCGCTTTCAATGCTGCTTTCAGCTTTTCATTCGCGTACAGGTCCAGTTTCATCTGAACTTCGCCCTGTACATTGGAAACGCCGCTGGTGCCCAGAATATCCACCAGACCCGCTTTGTTGATATCGCGGTGGATGATTTTGGCGCCCAGTTTAATTGCAGAAAGTAGCGCAGTCAGCTCGCCGGTGGCGTGTGAGAAGTCGTGCTGTTTCTCGACGATAAATTCGCCTAACGTTTTCATGACACAATCCCTGAATCTACGGATGGGTAGCGGTTTGTTAACAAACCGCCAACGTATTCGCGAGCAGTGTAGCCCAAAGATGAACGCTATTCATAGGCAAATCCATTTCTTCTGGACGATTCTGAGCGTTAGAATGAGTCAACATTCGACGTACTCTATGAGAAAACTATGCGCATTCACATTCTTGGGATCTGTGGCACCTTTATGGGCGGGCTGGCGGTGCTGGCTCGTTCGCTAGGGCATGAGGTGACCGGCTCTGACGCTAATGTCTATCCGCCGATGAGCACGCTGCTGGAGAAGGAAGGGATCGACCTGATCCAGGGCTACGATCCTGCTCAATTGGATCCGGCGCCGGATCTGGTGATCATCGGTAACGCCATGACGCGGGGTAATCCTTGCGTTGAAGCGGTACTGGAACAGGGGATCCCTTACGTTTCCGGCCCGCAGTGGCTGCACGATTATGTGCTGCGCGATCGCTGGGTGCTGGCCGTGGCCGGCACGCACGGCAAGACCACTACCGCCGGTATGGCCACCTGGATCCTGGAAGCCTGCGGCTATCAACCGGGCTTTGTTATCGGTGGCGTTCCGGGCAACTTTGACGTTTCCGCGCGTCTGGGCGGTAGCCCGTTCTTTGTGATCGAAGCCGATGAGTATGACTGCGCCTTCTTCGACAAGCGTTCCAAGTTTGTACATTACAGCCCGCGTACGCTGATCATGAATAACCTGGAGTTCGATCACGCTGATATCTTCGACGATCTGAAAGCGATCCAGAAACAGTTCCACCATCTGGTGCGTCTGGTGCCGGGCAAGGGCAAGATCATTTTGCCTGATAACGACAACCACCTGAAACAGGTGATGGCGATGGGCTGTTGGAGTGAGCAAGAGCTGGTCGGGGAAGAGGGCGCATGGCGCGCTCAAAAATTAACGCCGGACGCCAGCCATTATGCGGTGTTCCTCGACGGCGAACAGGTGGGCGAAGTGAAGTGGTCGCTGGTGGGTGAACACAACATGCACAACGGTTTGATGGCCATTGCCGCCACGCGCCACGTTGGTGTGCTGCCAGCCGATGCCTGTCGCGCGCTCGGTGAGTTTATCAATGCTCGCCGCCGTCTGGAACTGCGCGGTGAAGCTCATGGCGTTACGGTGTATGACGATTTTGCCCATCACCCAACGGCGATCCTGGCGACCTTGGCCGCATTGCGCGGCAAGGTTGGCGGTACCGCGCGCATTTTGGCTGTGCTCGAGCCGCGCTCCAACACCATGAAAATGGGGATCAGCAAGAATGATTTAGCACCGTCTCTGGGCCGTGCCGATGAGGTCTTCCTGTTCCAACCGCACCATATTCCCTGGCAGGTGGCGGAAGTCGCGGAAGCCTGTGTACAGCCGGCCCACTGGAGCGCCGATCTCGACACGCTGGTGGACATGATCGTGAAAACGGCCCAGCCTGGCGACCACATTTTGGTGATGAGTAACGGCGGCTTCGGTGGGATCCATGACCGTCTGCTGGAGGCATTGGCCCACAAGTCAGAACCTAAAGTGACTTATTGATCGTCGATTCAGTGTGACTGAAGCAAAACTTAAAGGCCGCTTGCGGCCTTTTCTTTTGCCCATAAAAAAGCCCTCGCGAGCGAGGGCAACGGGGTTCGTCGGATAGGACGACGAAGTTTCTTCAAGGAATCAGTGCTTACGATAGAACTCGGCAGTGGCAGTGACGAGGGTAATCAGTTCGGTAAGCAGGGCTCCCTGAATTGTTATTTGTAGATTTCGGCTGTCGCGTGCCAATTGCCGTTTTCGTAGGCTTCGATCACGCGGTAGGCTTTAGCGCCTTGTTTATCGGCTTTGTCAGACAGGGCCTGGCGAATATCGGAAGGCGCGCCGGTGACGCCGCTGACGGTGATGGTACCGGCAGACTGGAGCGTATTGGCCTGGTCGTTAGTGATTAACGTCGCGGCGGAAGCGCCGAACGAAACGACAGACAGCAGGCTAAGTGCAGCGAGAGTGGTTTTCATGTTCATGATAGTGCGTCCTGTTGTGATAACCGCCTGGAAGGGCTTTTGCAGCGTTTTTGTACTTGAAGGCTGTTATCAGTGGTGCTCGGTACCAGAGTTATATTGCCCGTTGCCGGGTAACGCCTTGTACTTATTTGTAAATTTCTGCTGTCGCGTGGAAGTTACCTTCGTTGCGTGCTTCGATTACACGGTAAGCGGTCGCCCCTTTGGCATCGGCTTTTTCAGACAGTGCCTGACGGATATCTGAAGGTGCACCGGCAACGCCGCTGACGGTAATGGTGCCTGCAGATTGCATTTTTGCAGCCTGGTTTGCATCAACAGATTGTGCTGCAAATGCGCCGAAAGAAAGCATGGAGAGAACGCTCATAGTTGCGATGGTAGATTTAATTTTCATGATTTGACCTTTTCGTATTCTTTTATCAGTTCCAGTGAACTGTGATTTACGTCACGGAAATGAGTATACATCTAGTAACGCCAAAAATTAATAGTTCGCTAACAGTTTCTAGTGAAACTTTATTATGATGATCCTTATCTTTTATAACCAGATGGAATAAAAAGTGGTTATAAAACGATCTTTTGATGTTAAATTTATGTAATTTCAATAGGGTAAGTGCTTTTGACCAAAAGTGCGGAAGAACACAGTAGCTATCACTGGCTGAGCAGTAATGTCATTGAAATATGCTGTGATGAGAAAGAAACCTGGCGTTAAACGTGGTAGGGCTAGAGGGGAAAGTTAGGATAGGGTTAAAGAAACGCTAACAAAACGCAACAGCTCGCCGCATTTTGTTAGCGTTATGCATCACAGCTCCTGTTCGAACAGGGTCAGGATGGCTTCGTACAGCTGGCGCGCGGTAAAGCTGCTGGCTGGGGTAACGAAAATGGTATCGTCACCGGCGATGGTGCCGAGAATACCTTCGGATTTGCCCAGAGAATCCAGCAGGCGAGCAATGAGCTGCGCGGCGCCGGGGCTGGTGTGGATCACCACAACCGCATCGTTGTGATCGACATCCAGCACCAGATTCTTCAGCGGGCTGGTGGTGGTCGGCACGCCGAGTTCGGCGGGAAGGCAATACACCATTTCCATTTTGGCATTGCGCGTACGCACCGCGCCGAACTTGGTCAGCATGCGCGATACTTTGGATTGGTTGATGTTTTCGAAGCCTTCTTCTTGCAGCGCCAAAACAATCTCGCCTTGAGAACTGAATTTTTCTTCTTTCAATAACGCTTTAAACGCCTTGATCAGATCTTCCTGCTTTGCGGGATTACGCATTTTGCACCGTGGAATGTTGACAATAGAAGTGATGATTATGCATATAAATGAATTTTTATGCAATCAAAGGACGCCCGGAAAAAATAACAATGCCCGGGCAACGAGGAAAGGGCAGCATTTTAACAAAATCCGTACCCCATGAATATGCCCTTTCGGTGACCGAAAATGCCGCCCACGGTGGTAAAGAAAATGTTATTAAAATGATGTTGTTCTGATGTTGTGTAAGGGTGTAATGTAACCGCCGGTTAACTTGCTCGTGAATAACCTCGCAGTATTTTTGATTAGTGTGCGCTATGCCCTTAATGCGTAAGCTATTTAATCTAAAATGAGCGCGACATCGGCTGTTTTATTGCGCCAGTTCTCAAACAGACTGTTAAGAGATTGTTTTTAAAGGTGTAATAATTTAAGGTCCGTAACCAACATATTCACGGCGCTTTATATATTTAAGATAATAAAGGAGTATAGGATGAAAGTTGCAGTTCTCGGTGCTGCTGGCGGTATCGGCCAGGCCCTCGCCCTTCTACTCAAAACCCAGCTTCCTTCAGGTTCTGAACTCTCTCTCTACGACATTGCCCCCGTTACCCCAGGCGTTGCCGTCGATTTAAGCCACATCCCAACCGCAGTGAAAATCAAAGGCTTCAGTGGCGAAGACGCTACTCCAGCTCTGCACGGTGCAGACGTGGTGCTGATTTCTGCAGGCGTTGCGCGTAAACCAGGTATGGATCGTTCAGATCTGTTCAACGTGAATGCAGGCATCGTGCGTAATCTGATCCAGCAAGTGGCAACCACCTGCCCGAAAGCCTGCATCGGCATTATCACCAACCCGGTCAACACCACCGTGGCTATCGCGGCAGAAGTGCTGAAGAAAGCCGGTGTTTATGACAAGAACAAACTGTTCGGCGTGACTTCGCTGGATATCATCCGTTCCAACACCTTTGTGGCTGAGCTGAAAGGCAAAAAACCTGAAGAGCTGAACGTACCGGTGATCGGCGGACACTCTGGCGTGACCATTTTGCCGCTGCTGTCGCAGATCCCTGGCGTGAGCTTTACCGATCAGGAAGTGGCCGATCTGACCAAACGTATCCAAAATGCGGGTACCGAAGTGGTTGAAGCCAAAGCCGGCGGCGGGTCTGCAACCCTGTCTATGGGCCAGGCGGCGGCGCGTTTCGGCCTGTCTCTGGTTCGTGCGCTGCAAGGCGAAAAAGGCGTGGTGGAATGTGCTTATGTGGAAGGCGACGGCAAATACGCTCGCTTCTTCGCGCAACCGCTGGTGCTGGGTAAGAATGGCGTTGAAGAACGCAAAGACATCGGCACTCTGAGCGCGTTCGAACAGAAAGCGCTGGAAGACATGCTGGATGTTCTGCACAAAGATATCGAACTGGGCGAAAAGTTTATCAATAACTGATCATCCAGCAGTGCATGAGTATGCATAGGCCGCCGGACAACGTACCGGCGGTTTTTTTATGCCCGCAGCTAGGACCGAATACGGGCTTTTCGATCCAGTAAGTTATTGGTATGGGGATCGAAATAGCGGCTCGGCCAGATTTCTGCAGGGTGTATATCGAGCGTTTCGGCAATCAGCCATTCTCCTTTTGGCCAGGGACGCGACAGTGCGTTTGCCAGCGTTGATGAGCTAAGTCCTGCCTTGCGCGACACCGCCGCCAGTGTCGTTCCCTTCTTACGTAAAGCCGCAATGATATCCGCCGGATGCCAATCCTTATTCCTTGAGTTCATGTTTGCATTCCTTTTTTGATTAGCGAAAGTTCTGTTAGTGGTATAACTAACAGGTCAAGATTAATCGTTTGAACAACATGAAACGCTTATACGGAAACTAGGATACCACTAAATTTCTTAAAAAATATCCAATAAATTTCCTAAAAAAGATCTTCGCCTACTTTTGCCCAGAGAACATGGCCATGAAAAAAGAGTGGTTTGCCGCCAAGGAATTGACCGGCGTGGCAGGGTTACCTTCCTCACCACAGGGAATAAACTTGATGGCGCGTCGTGAAGGCTGGATCAGCCGCCGGCGCAAAGGCGTACAGGGAAAGGCGCTGGAGTATCACATTGACAGTTTGCCGACCGGTACGCGCAATTTACTGATCTTGAAAGAGGAACCGGCGCTGTATGAAGTTGAACGCAAGGATCCGCTGACGGTGTGGATTGAGTATTACTACCACCTGACGGAGAGAGAACGCGAAAAGATGTTGGCTTTCCTGATGCGAGAAGGGATTGGTGGCCTACTGGCGCGTGTCTTTCCGGGGAAATGAACAGACCCGCATCGCGGGTCTGTGGAAACTGCAGGGCGTTTATTATTTCTTAAAAATCGCGTTGAACTGCAAGATGGGCTAATCCTTCCAGCGCGGCACGGTGGGCAGACTCCGGTAGCACCTGCAGTGCGGCAATCGCCTTGTCGGCCTCTTCCTCAGCGCGTTGGCGGGTATATTCCAGCGAGCCGCATTGCTCCATGGCCTGTAAAACCGGCTCCAGCAAATGACGACCGTTGCCCTGTTCAATCGCGCCGCGGATCATGGCTTTCTGCTCGCCTTCACTATTATGCATGGCATGCAGCAAGGGCAGCGTCGGTTTGCCCTCGTTAAGATCGTCACCGGTATTTTTACCCAGGGTGCTGCCGTCGGCGCTGTAATCGAGCAGGTCGTCGATCAGCTGGAAGGCGGTGCCAAGATAGCGGCCGTAATCCTGCAGCGCTTTTTCTTCTGCCTCGCTGGCGTCCGAAAGGATCGCCGAAGATTGTGCTGCCGCTTCGAACAGGCGTGCGGTTTTGCTGTAGATCACCCGCATGTAGCTTTCTTCGGTAATGTTCGGATCGTTCACGTTCATTAACTGCAGCACTTCACCTTCGGCAATCACATTGACCGCCTCGGACATCAGCGCCAATACACGGAGCGATTCCAGGCTGGTCATCATCTGGAAAGCACGCGTATAGATGAAGTCGCCAACCAATACGCTGGCGGCATTGCCGAAGGCAGCATTGGCAGTGGCCTTGCCGCGACGCATATCGGATTCATCCACCACATCATCATGCAGCAGGGTTGCGGTATGAATGAATTCGATCAGCGCAGCGACGGTAATGTGTTTATCACCCTGATAATGCAATGCCCGCGCCGCCAGAACGGCGATCATCGGGCGGATGCGTTTACCGCCACCACTGATAATGTAATAGCCAAGCTGATTGATGAGCGTGACATCGGAATTCAGCTGTTCGAGAATTGTTGCGTTCACGGCCGCCATATCTTGCGCGGTTAACTCGGTAATTTGCTCTAGGTTCATTGTATTTTTTTCAGCTGTGTTTCTCTTCACCGCGTTGAGATCGCTGCTCACATCGGTACATGGCGGTAACTGTCCTACTGATTGTACTTGAAAAACGCCTCAGATAAACGCCATGAAAGAAACTGTGCTTTTTTTCTTCTTTTTTCTACTTCTGGTCTTATTCTGCTCTTGTCATATGCTGGATTATTGCGTAGAATTCGCGCCCTATTGTGAATATTTATAGCGCGCTCTGTACTGAACAGTTGGGCACGCGGAAAGCGGAGTTTTATATGTACGCGGTTTTCCAAAGTGGTGGTAAACAACACCGAGTAAGCGAAGGTCAAACCGTTCGCTTGGAAAAGCTGGACATCGCAACTGGTGAAGCTGTTGAGTTTGACCAGATTCTGATGATTGCTAATGGCGAAGATATCAAAATCGGCGTTCCTTTCGTCGATGGCGGTAAGATCAAAGCTGAAGTAGTTGCTCACGGTCGTGGCGAGAAAATTAAGATTGTTAAGTTTCGTCGTCGTAAGCACCATCGTAAGCAGCAGGGCCACCGTCAGTGGTTCACTGACGTTAAAATCACCGGCATCAGCGCTTAAGTTAGGGGAGCAGATTAATGGCACACAAAAAGGCTGGCGGCTCGACTCGTAACGGTCGCGATTCAGAAGCTAAACGTCTGGGCGTTAAACGCTTTGGCGGCGAAGCAGTACTGGCAGGCAGCATCATCGTTCGTCAGCGCGGCACTAAATTCCACGCTGGTACCAACGTGGGTTGCGGCAAAGACCACACTCTGTTTGCTTTGAAAGACGGTAAAGTCAAATTCGAAGTTAAAGGCCCGAGCAATCGTAAATTCATCAGCATCGAAGCTGAATAATTTTTCGAGCCTTACGAAATAGATGTAAGCCCCGCAACTCGTTGCGGGGCTTTTTACATTTATGGGCTGCTTGTGCATCGGCCCGTCAGCGCTGGCAAAAGGTAAGATGGAAACGAAACAGCAGGTCGGAATTGGCATTTTCCTAGCGGTAACTACGGCAGTTTGCTGGGGTGCATTGCCGATTGCGATGAAAGAAGTGCTGGTAGTGATGGAGCCGTTTACCGTCGTTTGGTATCGATTTACCATCGCGGCGCTGGGGCTGGGGATCATTTTGGCCGTGCGCGGCAGATTGCCGCCGGTGACCATGTTCCGTCAACCACGCTGGCTGCTGATTTTGGCCATCGCCACCGCGGGCCTGCTGGGGAATTTTATCTTCTTCAGCTCTTCGTTGCAGTACCTTAGCCCGACCGCATCGCAGGTCATCGGCCAGCTGTCGCCGGTCGGTATGATGTTTGCCAGCGTGCTGGTTTTAAAAGAGCGGATGCGCATCACCCAGGTGATTGGCGCACTGATGCTGATTTGCGGGCTGCTGTTGTTCTTCAATGTCAGCCTGATTGAGATTTTCACCCGCCTGACGGATTACACCCTGGGGGTGCTGTTGGGCGTGTGTGCGGCGATGGTCTGGGTGACTTATGGCGTGGCGCAGAAAGTGTTGCTACGTCGATTAGCCTCGCCGCAAATTCTGGTAATGTTGTACACTTTATGTGCGATCGCGCTATTCCCTCTGGCCAAGCCTGAGGTGATTTTCCAGCTCAGCGGCTGGCAATTAGCCTGTTTGCTGTTCTGTGGCGCCAACACGCTGATTGGCTATGGTGCACTGGCGGAAGCCATGGCGCGCTGGCAGGCGGCGCAGGTGAGTGCGTTAATCACGCTGACCCCGCTGTTTACCCTGCTGTTTTCAGATTTGTTGGCGCTGGCCTGGCCACACGTATTCGCCGCCCCGACATTGAATGTTGTCGGTTATGTCGGCGCTTTTGTCGTGGTAGCGGGCGCCATGTTTTCCGCAATTGGTCACCGTTGGTGGCCGCGACGGGCAGAAACCCGCCTGGTTGCTCCTTTGAAGCAGCCCGGTGAATGATTTACGGAGACGGTAAATGAAGTTTGTAGATGAAGCAGCGATTTTGGTCGTTGCAGGTGACGGTGGTAATGGTTGCGTCAGCTTCCGCCGCGAAAAGTATATCCCGAACGGCGGCCCTGATGGCGGTGACGGCGGCGATGGCGGCGACGTCTATCTGTTGGCGGACGAAAACCTCAACACGCTGATCGACTACCGCTTTGAGAAATCTTTCCGTGCTGAACGTGGCCAGAACGGCCAAAGCCGTGACTGTACCGGCAAGCGTGGCAAAGATATCACCATCAAGGTACCGGTCGGTACCCGCGTGCAGGATCAGGGCACCGGTGAGATCCTCGGTGACATGACTCGCCATGAACAACGTCTGATGGTGGCGAAGGGCGGTTGGCACGGTTTGGGCAACACCCGTTTTAAATCATCGGTTAACCGTGCGCCGCGCCAGAAAACGCTGGGCACCGCCGGTGAAGCACGTGACATCTTGCTGGAGCTGTTGCTGCTGGCCGATGTTGGCATGCTTGGCCTGCCAAACGCCGGCAAATCCACCTTCATTCGTGCAGTGTCCGCCGCTAAGCCGAAAGTGGCCGACTATCCATTTACCACTCTGGTCCCAAGCCTGGGTGTGGTACGTATGGATCACGAACAGAGCTTCGTTATTGCCGACATTCCTGGCTTGATCGAAGGGGCTTCCGACGGTGCCGGCCTGGGTATTCGCTTCCTGAAGCACCTGGAGCGTTGCCGCGTTCTGCTGCACCTGGTGGATATCGCACCTATCGATGAATCCGATCCGGTAGAAAACGCCAAAGTCATTATCAACGAGTTGAATCAATACAGCGAAAATCTGGCGCAGAAGCCACGCTGGCTGGTTTTCAACAAGGTTGACCTGATAGGTGAGGAAGAAGCCGCCGAGCGCGCCAAGGCGATTGCAGAAGGCATGGGCTGGGAAGGCAAGTACTACATGATCTCCGCGGTGAATCGCGAAGGCGTGAATGCGCTGTGCTGGGACGTGATGAAGTTCATCAACACCCAACCGAAAGCCATGGCTATCGAAGAAAGCGCACCGGAGAAAGTCGAGTTCATGTGGGATGATTACCACCGTGAACAGATCGCTGAAGTGGAAGCTGAAGCAGAAGACGATTGGGATGATGACTGGGACGAAGATGACGACGAAGGCGTCGAAATCATTTACCAGAAATAATCTTGCGAAGAAAAGGGCTCAGTTAAAAACTGGGCCCTTTTTTATTGGCATTATTTTTTCAGGACATTCTCAGGTAACCAGCATTGTGCATTCAGCCCGTGGGTATCCTGACGATTTTCCAGAGTCAGACGGCCCTGATGCAGTTGCACTATGCGGGTGACGATGTTCAGTCCCAGTCCGCTGCCGCCATAGCGCTGATCCATACGGCGGAATGCCTGAGTGAGCTCGCCTTCCATTTGTTCTTTGATTCCCGGACCTTCATCCGTCACCTGCAACTGATAGCCGGGTTTCTGCTGTGTCAGCTGCACCTGAATGCTGCTGCCTTCCGGGCTGTAGCGGTGAGCATTTTCTACCAGATTACGCAGCAGCAGGCGAAGCAGGACCGGATCGCCATGCATCGGGGCCGCCGTCGGGAGCTGCCATTGCAGTTTTTGTCTGCGCTGGCCGGTCAACTCCTCAAGTTCCTCTTGTAGCGGCAGGATCACGTCACTCACCCAATCGAAACGCTGATAGTGTCCGCTGGCAAAGTCTTGTCCGGCGCGTGCGAGCATCAGCAATTGTTCGACGGTATGCATCAGTTGATCGATGCGGGTGATCAACGGCTTACTTTGCGGGACCCCCTGTTTTTCCATTAACTCCAGGTGCAGTCGTATCCCCGCCAGTGGCGTACGTAACTCATGTGCGGCATCTGCGGTGAACAGTCGTTCTTGTTGAATGGTGTTATCCAACCGTGAGAACAGTTGGTTGAGTGTGGTGGTGACCGCCATAATTTCGAGGCTGTCTCCGCTGAGCGGCAGAGGCGTCAGGTTATCGGCGGAACGTTTCTCCAACCGTTGCTGCAGCTGATTGAGCGGGCGAATAATCCAGCTGATAGCCCAGAATGAGGCCAGCAGGGTGACGATCATCATGATCAGCGAAGGGGCGAGCAGTGAGGCTATCGCCTCGGCGATTTCCGTATCGACACGCTCGGTACGCACCTTGGCCGACAGGGTTTCATCCACCAGGAAACTGATTTGCTCCTGGCTTTCATGCCAGAGCCAAAAGGCGCTGATTAACTGGGTGACCAACAGGATCAGCGCCAGCATCAACAACAGACGACGGCGCATGCTGATCATGATGAGGATTCCAGACGATAGCCAATGCCACGAACGGTACGGATGCGGTCCTTGCCCAATTTACGACGCAGGTTATGGATATGCACTTCCAGCGTGTTGGAGCCTAAATCATCCTGCCAGGTATAAAGATCCTGCTGCAACAGCTCGCGATTAACCGTTTGACCGGCGCGCATCATCAGGCGGGAGAGGATGGCGAATTCTTTCGGCGTCACCTCCACCGGCTGCTGCTGAACATAAACCTGCTGGCTGGAGAGATTGAGCTGGAGATCGTCCAACTGAATAAGATTGTCGCTGTGGCCCTGATAGCGGCGGATCAGGGCGCGCACGCGCGCCTGTAGTTCAACTAACGCGAAGGGCTTGACCAGGTAATCGTCAGCACCGGCGTCCAGCCCGTCGACCCGGTCTTCCAGTGCGTCACGGGCGGTCAAAATCAGCACCGGCAGATCGACCTGCTGGCGGCGCCACTGCCGCAGCAGGCTGGCGCCATCCATGTCGGGCAAGCCCAGATCGAGGATAATCATGCTGTATTGGCTGGTGATGAGCAGAGCATTGGCCTCCGCTGCCGTGGCGGCGCAGTCACAGGCATAGCCTTCCCCGGCTAATGCCAGTGCCAACCCTTGTTGCAGTAGCTCATCGTCTTCCACAATCAGCAGTTTCATCATAACCCTCAGTTATTCTGATAAATATCCCGATACAGGCGGCTTTCGAAACGCACCAGTGGTGCTCGACGCTGCTTTTGATCTTCCGGTGGTACGGCATAGCCTGACAGATACTGTACGAAGGCAAAGCGTTGGCCGCTGGCGGTTGTAATAAATCCGGCCAGGTTATATACGCCCTGCAGCGCACCGGTTTTGGCGGACACCTTGCCGTCAACACCGGCTTCGTGCAGCCCGCCACGGTAGCGCAGCGTTCCGTCGTAACCGGACAGCGGCAGCATCGAAATAAAGTTCAGCTCGCTGTCATGCTGCGCAATGTATTGCAGCGCCTGCATCATGGTCGCCGGAGCCAGCAGGTTATGGCGTGAAAGGCCTGAGCCGTCTACCACGATGCTGTTGCCCAAATCCACGCCGGCCTTCTGACGCAGCACCTGACGCACGGCGTCAGCGCCGGCACGCCAGGTACCTGGAACGCCAAAACGTTCATGACCGATGGTCCGGAAGACGGTATCGGCAATCATGTTGTCCGATTTCTTCAGCATAATCTTCAGCAATTCGTGCAACGGTGCTGATTGAGTCTGGGCGATCACCGTGCCTTTCAGGCCCGGCTGCGTCTGGCGCTTCAGGTGTCCGTCGATCTGGATACCGGCCTGGGTCAGCTCATCTTTCAGGATCGCCCCGGCGTAGCTGGCACCATCCTGAATGGCGAAGGCCAGCGGCAGGGGATCGCTGCGTTGGGTCAGGCAACCGGTCAGGGTAAAGCGGTTCAATTCGCCCGGCACCACATCCAGCTCGCAGTATTGGGCATCCGCGGACCCTTTCGCCAACGTGCGAACCTGGCTAAACATATTGACCGGATAATAGGAGGCCACGCGAATAAAGGCCATATCGCCCGGATTGGGGGCGCTGTACAGCGACACCGAGAAACAGTTGCGGTCGACTATCGCCGCCGCCGGCGGTGCGCTGAAACACTGCGTCAGGTCGTTCCACGGCCAGCCGGGGGCTTTGTCATGGCTGGCGAATACCGAGGTATCGACCAGCACATCGCCGGTAATCTGGTGCACGCCCTGTTTTTTCAGGATCGCCACCATGTTGCGCAGGCTCTGGCGCTTAAAGGTCGGATCGCCGCCAAAGCGGGCAATCAGGTTGCCGCGAAGCACGCCGTCGCTGATGTCGCCCTGGCTCTCCAGCGTGGTGGTGAAGCGATAGTCTGGGCCGAGCTGCAACAAGGCAGCTAAAGCGGTCAGTACTTTTTGGGTACTGGCCGGCAACGCCATTTGCTGAGAGTGATAATCGATGGTCGGAGCGCTAGCGCCGATCTTCTGAACTACCAGGGCAAGGTTGGCCCCATCAGGCAAATATTGTGTGTAATCTTCAACCGGGGCCGCATTCGCATTCAGAACAAATGCGCAAGCCAATGCACTGACAATTCGTGAAAAACGCATAATCTCGGGATAACAGCTGGATAACGTGCCGTCATACTACGGTGCATTCAGGGAAAAAGTAAACGATGACCCTCAAGGAACTCTAGGCTAAAATGCGTATCAAAATGCAAAATCGATCCTGACTTGGGCAAGGGTTCCGAGTCAGGCTTCTTTTGTTTATCGCCTGGAGGCGGGGGGCACGTACCCACCGTTTTTTCATACGAACACGTCAGGATGACGGCTATTTGAACAGGAAAGATTTAGAGGTATTTATACTATGAAACAGATTCCGATGACCTTGTTTGGCGCTGAAAAACTGCGCGAAGAACTCGAATATTTGAAAGGCGTGCGCCGTCCGAAAATCATTGCGGACATCGCTGACGCCCGTGAACACGGCGATTTGAAAGAAAACGCAGAGTACCATGCGGCGCGTGAGCAGCAGGGATTCTGTGAAGGACGTATCCAGGAAATTGAAGCCAAACTGTCGAACGCGCAGGTGATCGATATCACCAAGATGCCAAACAATGGCCGCGTGATTTTTGGCGCTACCGTATCGGTGCTGAACCTGGATAGCGAAGAAGAAGTGACCTACCGTATCGTTGGCGACGACGAAGCTGATTTCAAGAAAAATCTGATTTCTGTGAATTCGCCTATGGCACGTGGCCTGATCGGCAAAGAACAAGATGATGTGGTTGTGATAAAAACCCCGGGTGGCGATGTCGATTATGAGATCTTGAAGGTTGAATATCTCTGATTACCTTCCAATCGTGCAGAAAATCGCCAGGGTTTTGTAAAGAAAGGAAAAAGGCCGCGTGCGGCCTTTTATCTGAATCAGGTGCATGGCACCTTTTCGTTAACCCAATGCTTATTAACGCGGTAGACTGATCTTGCGCTCTTTAGACGGGCGGTAAAGAATAAGCGTACTGCCGATGACTTGCACATTGCAGGCACCCGTTTCACGCACGATAGCGTCGGCGATCAGGGTTTTGGTTTCGCGATCTTCAGCAGCGATTTTTACCTTGATCAGCTCATGATGCTCCAGAGCCTGTTCAATTTCAGCCAGCACCCCTTCGGTGAGACCGTTATTACCCAGCATGACAACCGGTTTTAACGGATGCGCCAGGCCTTTCAGGTGCTGTTTTTGTTTATTATTCAGATTCATTGTCTTTTTTGCTTAAGTTGGGATTGAAAACGGTACATTCTACCGCCATCTCATGTATATCACCAAATCGGTCTTCATCGGTGTGAGTCTACATGAGCTGCGAACCTGACATTAAGACTCTTTTTATGATAGTTGGAAAACGAGATGGCTAATAAAAAGCGTTCTGCTAGCTCCAGTCGCTGGTTACAAGAACACTTTAGCGATAAATATGTGCAACAGGCGCAGAAAAAAGGGCTACGTTCGCGCGCCTGGTTTAAACTTGATGAAATACAGCAGAGTGACAAACTGTTTAAACCTGGCATGACCGTAGTAGATTTAGGTGCGGCGCCGGGTGGTTGGTCGCAGTATGTCGTGACCCAGATTGGCGGTTCCGGCCGCATCATCGCCTGTGATATTTTGCCAATGGATCCTATCGTTGGCGTCGATTTCCTTCAGGGCGATTTTCGTGATGAACTGGTGCTCAAGGCTCTGTTGGAACGTGTAGGTGAAAGTAAGGTTCAGGTGGTCATGTCTGACATGGCCCCGAATATGAGTGGCACTCCGGCCGTCGATATTCCAAGATCGATGTATCTGGTGGAATTAGCACTGGGAATGTGTCGTGATGTCCTCGCACCAGGCGGAAGTTTCCTGGTGAAGGTGTTCCAGGGAGATGGCTTTGACGAGTACCTACGGGAAATTCGCTCCCTGTTTACGAAGGTTAAGATTCGTAAGCCAGACGCTTCCCGCGCACGTTCGCGCGAAGTGTACATTGTAGCGACAGGGCGCAAGCTGTAGTACCCTAACGCTGTTTGTTAACACAGTTGTAATATGAGGTTAATCCCTTGAGTGACATGGCGAAAAACCTAATTCTCTGGTTAGTCATCGCGGTAGTGTTGATGTCTGTATTCCAGAGCTTTGGGCCCAGCGAGTCGAATGGCCGTAGGGTGGATTACTCTACCTTCATGTCCGAACTGACCCAAGATCAGGTTCGCGAAGCGCGAATCAATGGACGTGAAATTAACGTTACCAAGAAAGACAGTAACAAATACACGACCTACATCCCTGTCAACGATCCTAAGTTGCTGGATACGTTGTTGACCAAGAATGTGAAAGTGGTTGGTGAACCGCCTGAAGAGCCGAGTTTGCTGGCTTCTATCTTTATTTCATGGTTCCCGATGCTGTTGCTGATCGGGGTCTGGATCTTCTTCATGCGTCAAATGCAGGGCGGCGGCGGCAAGGGCGCGATGTCCTTCGGCAAGAGCAAGGCCCGCATGCTGACGGAAGACCAGATCAAAACCACTTTTGCTGACGTTGCTGGCTGTGACGAAGCGAAAGACGAAGTAAGCGAATTGGTGGAATACCTGCGCGAGCCGAGCCGTTTCCAGAAGCTGGGCGGCAAGATCCCGAAAGGCGTGCTGATGGTTGGCCCGCCGGGGACAGGTAAAACCCTGCTGGCGAAAGCTATCGCCGGTGAGGCGAAAGTGCCGTTCTTCACCATTTCCGGTTCTGACTTCGTGGAAATGTTTGTGGGTGTCGGTGCTTCCCGTGTGCGTGACATGTTCGAGCAGGCGAAGAAAGCGGCACCGTGCATCATCTTTATCGATGAAATCGACGCTGTCGGTCGCCAGCGTGGTGCCGGCCTGGGCGGCGGTCATGACGAACGTGAGCAGACGCTGAACCAGATGCTGGTTGAGATGGACGGCTTTGAAGGCAACGAAGGTATCATCGTTATCGCTGCGACTAACCGTCCAGACGTGCTTGACCCGGCATTGCTGCGTCCAGGCCGTTTCGACCGCCAGGTTGTGGTGGGCTTGCCGGACGTGCGTGGCCGTGAGCAGATCCTGAAAGTGCATTCGCGCCGCGTGCCACTGGCACCCGATGTTGATGCATCTGTACTGGCTCGTGGTACGCCTGGCTTCTCCGGTGCTGACCTGGCCAACCTGGTTAACGAAGCTGCACTGTTTGCCGCACGTGGCAACAAACGTGTTGTGTCGATGGTTGAGTTTGAAAAAGCCAAAGACAAGATCATGATGGGTGCAGAACGTCGCTCCATGGTGATGACCGAAGCGCAGAAAGAGTCGACCGCGTATCACGAAGCTGGCCACGCCATTATTGGTCGCCTGGTTCCTGAGCACGATCCGGTGCATAAGGTCACGATTATCCCTCGTGGCCGTGCGTTGGGTGTGACCTTCTTCCTGCCGGAAGGGGATGCGATCAGCGCCAGCCGTCAGAAGCTGGAAAGCCAAATTTCTACTCTGTACGGCGGTCGTCTGGCTGAAGAGATCATTTACGGACCGGAAAAAGTCTCTACCGGTGCCTCGAACGACATTAAAGTGGCGACCTCGATTGCCCGCAACATGGTGACCCAATGGGGCTTCTCCGAGAAGCTGGGGCCATTGCTGTATGCGGAAGAAGAGGGCGAAGTGTTCCTGGGCCGTTCCGTGGCCAAGGCGAAACACATGTCGGACGAAACCGCGCGCATTATCGACCAGGAAGTTAAATCCCTGATTGAACGTAACTATGTGCGAGCGCGTTCGCTGTTGATGGAAAACATGGACATCCTGCATTCAATGAAGGACGCCCTGATGAAGTACGAAACCATCGACGCGCCGCAGATTGACGATCTGATGAACCGTAAAGACGTGCGTCCGCCAGCGGGTTGGGACGATGTGGGCAAGGGCAGCAATTCCGACAACGGTGGCACACCAAAAGCCCCGACGCCGGTTGATGAACCGCGCACACCAAACCCAGGCAATACCATGTCTGAACAGCTAGACAAGTAACTTTGGCTGTGTAATAACATCGAACCCCGGCATGCCGGGGTTTTTTATTGCCCGGCGGGCAGTGAACCAGGCAACAGTAAGGTGGATTAGCAATGCAGTTAACCGTGCGAGACATGACTCTCGATCTTTCCCATCCGCGGGTGATGGGGATCCTCAACGTGACCCCGGATTCTTTTTCTGACGGCGGCCAACACAACCAGCTTAATCAGGCTTTACTGCACGCGCATGCGCTGATTTCGGCCGGTGCGACCATGATTGATGTGGGCGGCGAGTCGACAAGACCGGGAGCGGCTGAGGTCAGCGAAGACGAAGAGATCGCGCGCGTAGTCCCCGTCGTTGAAGCCATTGCCCGGCGTTTTGAAGTTTTTATCTCGGTAGATACTTCGAAAGCGGGGGTGATCCGCGAGTCGGCTCAGGCCGGTGCGCACCTAATCAACGACGTTCGCTCATTGCAGGAGCCGGGCGCATTGGCCGCTGCGGCGGAAAGCGGGTTGCCAGTGTGCCTGATGCACATGCAGGGTGAGCCACGAACCATGCAGCAGGCACCGCACTACGACGATCTTATTGGCGATGTGAACGCCTTTTTTCAGCATCATATCGAACGCTGTAATGCCGCCGGTATTACAAATCAGAAATTGCTGCTCGACCCCGGGTTCGGTTTCGGTAAGAATTTAGCGCACAATTATCAGCTTCTGGCCAGATTGTCTGAGTTTCATCACTTCGGCCTGCCGCTTTTGGTGGGAATGTCGCGTAAGTCGATGATTGGGCAACTGCTGAGTGTCCCCCCTGATCAGCGGGTTATCGGCAGCGTAGCCTGCGCGGTTATCGCCGCCATGCAGGGAGCGCAGATTGTCAGAGTGCATGACGTTAAAGAAACCGTCGAGGCGATGCGTGTCGTCGAGGCAACCATTTCAGCTAAGGGATGATAGAGACATGAGCGAGCGCAAATATTTTGGTACCGACGGCATTCGTGGCAAGGTCGGTGATAGCCCTATTACCCCAGATTTCGTTCTGAAGCTGGGCTGGGCGGCGGGCAAGGTGCTGGCACGCCACGGTTCTCGTAAAATTATTATCGGCAAAGATACCCGTATCTCAGGTTACATGCTTGAGTCTGCATTGGAAGCCGGTCTTGCCGCGGCGGGGCTGTCTGCTTCCTTCACGGGGCCAATGCCGACGCCGGCGGTAGCCTATTTGACGCGTACCTTCCGTGCGGAAGCCGGTATTGTGATCTCGGCTTCTCATAATCCTTTTTACGACAACGGCATTAAATTCTTCTCCATTGATGGCGCGAAGCTGCCGGATCATGTGGAAGAAGCCATTGAAGCTGAAATGGAAAAACCGCTGACCTGCGTAGAATCTTCCGAACTGGGTAAAGCGAGCCGGATCATTGATGCCGCCGGCCGTTACATCGAATTCTGTAAAGGCACCTTCCCGAGCGAACTGAGCCTGAAAGGCCTGAAAATTGTGGTGGACTGCGCCAACGGCGCGACCTATCACATTGCGCCGAGCGTGCTGCGTGAACTGGGTGCCACGGTGATTGCCATCGGCGTTGAACCGGATGGCATGAACATCAATGAAAAATGCGGTGCAACAGACGTTCGCCAACTGCAAGAGCGCGTGCTGCAGGAGAAAGCGCACGTCGGTCTGGCATTTGACGGTGACGGTGACAGGGTGATGATGGTTGATCACCTTGGCCACAAGGTCGACGGCGACCAGATCCTTTATATCATCGCCCGCGAAGGGTTGCGTCAGGGCCAATTGCGCGGTGGCGCGGTAGGCACGCTGATGAGCAACATGGGGCTCGAACTGGCACTTAAGCAGTTGGGCATTCCCTTTGCTCGCGCCAAAGTCGGTGACCGCTACGTACTTGAGAAGCTGCAGGAACTGGGGTGGCGCATTGGTGCGGAGAACTCCGGCCATGTAATCCTGCTGGATAAAACTACCACCGGTGACGGCATCGTTGCCGGTCTGCAGGTACTGACGGCGATGGTCCGCAACAACATGAGCCTGCACGACCTGTGCAGCGGCATGAAATTACTGCCGCAGATCCTGGTCAACGTGCGTTTTGTCGGCGAGCACAACCCGCTTGAATCGGAAGAGGTGCGTAAAATCACCGAGCAGGTCGAGGCTGAACTGGCCGGCCGCGGCCGCGTGCTGCTACGTAAATCCGGTACCGAGCCGCTGATCCGCGTGATGGTGGAAGGCGAGGACGAGCAGCAAGTGACGGCATTGGCACATCGCATTGCCGACGCGGTGAAATCTGCGGGCTAACGCTTTTTTGATCGGTCCGGGGGCAACCGCTGCCCTCGGAAATCACAGCCTGCGAATTTTATTGGCGTTTTTTTCCGCAAACGCGCCGGTGGCTGCAAATTGCCCTTGCGTGGTTTGGCGCCTTTGGTTAGTATTCACACCCGCTTCAGTGGGCAGTTTGATATAACGCCTGCGACTTCTTAATAGAATTAGAAGCCTTTGGGGTGTGAAGCATTTGGCACGCGGTGAAGCCGCAAGGATACGGGTACAACTATGTACGAAGCTCTTCTGGTAATTTTCCTGCTGATCTCAATCGGGCTGGTTGCTCTGATTATGCTGCAGCAAGGTAAAGGCGCTGATATGGGAGCCTCATTCGGAGCAGGTGCTTCTGGCACATTGTTCGGTTCGAGCGGTTCCGGTAACTTCATGACCCGCATGACGGCTGTGCTGGCGACGCTGTTCTTCGTCATCAGTCTGATCCTGGGCAACCTGAGCACCAACCAGAGCAAGAAAGGCAGCGAGTGGGAAAATCTGGGTCAGCCAGTGAAATCTGAGCAGACTACCGCGCCGGCAGCACCAACCAAGCCGAGCAGCGATATCCCGCAGTAAGCAGCACGCAGTAACAGAGTTTGAAAACGGTTGTTATTACCTCATTAAAATAACGGCCGTTAGCAGTAAGAATCAGTACCGAGGTGGTGGAATTGGTAGACACGCTACCTTGAGGTGGTAGTGCCCTAACGGGCTTGTGGGTTCGAGTCCCATCCTCGGTACCAAATCCCAGAGATAACTTGCAATTTTGCGATTATCGGCGTAATATTTGCCACGTTTTCGGACGCGGGGTGGAGCAGCCTGGTAGCTCGTCGGGCTCATAACCCGAAGGTCGTCGGTTCAAATCCGGCCCCCGCAACCACTTTCCTTTAAGTGTTTATTTTCAAATACACTTTTCGATTGAATTCCGCTTTTCTCGATCAACATTTGAAAATGACACTTGTTAGAAAGTTGCACCGAAGCCGCTTAGCGGCAAACAGGGTCCAGTTGCATAAAGCCCCGAATTTTCGGGGTTTTTTGTTATTTGGCAACAGAATCACTGGGCTATTAGGCCCTTTTTTTATGTCTTGGGGGTGGGCTTGTCCACATTAGAGCAAAAATTAACAGAGATGCTTTCGGCACCGGTAGAAGCGTTGGGCTTTGAACTTGTAGGCATCGAATTTATTCGTGCGCGCCAATCGACGCTCCGTATCTATATTGACAGTGAAAACGGCATCAATGTTGACGATTGCGCTGATGTCAGCCACCAGGTCAGCGCTGTATTGGACGTCGAAGAGCCAATCACAGTCGCTTACAACTTGGAAGTCTCCTCTCCTGGCCTTGATCGCCCGATGTTCACCGCCGAACACTATACTCGTTTCCTCGGTGATGAAGTCAGCTTGGTCCTGCGCATGGCCGTACAGAACCGTCGCAAATGGCAGGGCATTATCAAGTCTGTCGATGGCGAGATGATCACGGTTACTGTGGAAGGGAAAGATGAAGTGTTCGCGCTGAGCAATATCCAGAAAGCGAACCTGGTACCCCACTTTTAAAGTTTGGATGAGGCAACTAGGATGAATAAAGAGATTCTGGCTGTTGTTGAAGCTGTTTCCAATGAAAAATCCCTTCCGCGTGAGAAGATTTTCGAAGCGCTGGAAACCGCATTAGCCACCGCCACCAAGAAAAAATACGAGCAGGAAATCGAAGTTCGCGTCAGCATTGACCGCAAAACTGGCGATTTCGATACCTTCCGCCGTTGGGTCGCCGTAGATGAAGTGACTCAGCCAACGCGTGAAATCACGCTGGAAGCTGCGCAGTATGAAGAGCCAGGCATCGAGCTGGGCGGTTACATCGAAGATCAGATTGAATCTGTTACCTTCGACCGTATCACCACTCAAACCGCGAAACAGGTTATCGTACAGAAAGTACGTGAAGCCGAGCGCGCTATGGTCGTTGATGCTTTCCGTCAGCACGAAGGTGAAATCGTCACCGGCGTAGTGAAGAAAGTTAACCGTGACAGCATTGCGCTGGATCTGGGCAGCAACGCCGAAGCGGTCATTGGCCGTGAAGACATGCTGCCGCGCGAAAACTTCCGTCCAGGCGACCGCATCCGCGGCATCCTGTACGCCGTTCGTCCCGAAGCCCGTGGTGCCCAGCTGTTCGTCAGCCGCTCCAGCGCCGAGATGCTGAAAGAACTGTTCCGCATCGAAGTACCGGAAATCGGCGAAGAAGTGATTGAAATTAAAGCGGCAGCCCGCGATCCAGGCTCCCGTGCGAAAATTGCAGTGAAAACCAACGACAAACGCATCGACCCGGTCGGCGCTTGCGTAGGTATGCGCGGTGCGCGCGTTCAGGCCGTTTCGAGCGAGCTCGGCGGTGAACGTATCGACATCATCCTGTGGGATGATAACCCTGCGCAGTTCGTCATCAACGCCATGGCGCCGGCAGACGTTGCCTCGATCGTGGTTGATGAAGATAATTGCACTATGGATATCGCCGTTGAAGCCAGCAATCTGGCACAGGCGATCGGCCGTAATGGCCAAAACGTGCGTTTGGCATCCCAGCTGTTAAAACAACACCGTGACGACGACCGTTGGGAACTGAACGTGATGACGGCGGACGATCTGCAGGCCAAGCACCAGGCCGAAGCTCATGCCGCCATTGATACCTTCACCAAGTATCTTGATATCGACGAAGATTTCGCCACCGTACTGGTTGAAGAAGGCTTCTCTACGCTGGAAGAATTGGCTTACGTGCCAATCAAAGAGCTGCTGGAAATCGACGGTCTGGATGAAGATATGGTTGAAGCGTTGCGCGATCGCGCCAAAGCTGCATTGACCACGCTGGCCCTGGCCCAAGAAGAAAGCCTGGGCGACCAAAAACCTGCTGACGATTTGCTCAACCTTCCGGGTCTTGAGCGCAGCATGGCCTTTAAACTGGCCGCGCGTGGGGTTTGTACGCTGGAAGATCTTGCCGAGCAGGGTGTTGACGATCTGGCTGATATTGAAGGGCTTAGCGATGAGCAAGCCGGCGAGCTGATTATGGCCGCACGTAATATCTGTTGGTTTGGCGACAACGCGTAATAAACTGTAGCAGGAAGGAACAGCATGACGACAGATGTAACCGTAAAATCGCTGGCAGCAGAGATTCAGACTCCAGTTGATCGCCTGGTACAGCAGTTTGCTGATGCAGGGATTAACAAGTCTGAGACAGACTCTGTAACCCAACATGAGAAAGAAGCCTTACTGGCGCACCTGAACCGTGAACACGGTAGCGCGCCTGGTAAGCTCACGTTGCAGCGCAAAACGCGCAGCACCTTGAATATTCCGAGCACCGGCGGTAAAAGTAAATCGGTGCAAATTGAGGTCCGCAAGAAACGCACTTATGTAAATCGCGATACGCCAGAAGCCCAACAGGCTGAAGCGGCAGAGCAGGCACAGCGTGAAGCGGAAGAGCAGGCACAGCGCGAAGCGGAAGAGCTAGCGAAACGCGAAGCAGAAGCGAAGCGCGCAGCCGAAGAGCAAGCCAAACGTGAGGCCGCGGAGATTGCTAAGCGTAATTCAGCGGAAAAAGAAAAAGTGACGAATCAACATACCGACGAAATGACCAAGCCAGCTCAGGCAGAAAAAGCACGCCGTGAAGCCGAAGCCGCTGAACTGAAACGTAAAGCGGAAGAGGAAGTACGCCGTAAGGTCGAAGAAGACGCCAAACGCGTAGCGGAAGAAGCTCGCCGCATGGCAGAAGAGAACGGTGAGAAGTGGGCCGAAGCTGAAGCAGCAAGCGCTGCGGTTGAAACAGCCGATTACCACGTGACTACCTCTCAGCACGCCCGTGCCGCTGAAGACGAAAACGACGCTAAAGTTGAAGGCGAACGCCGCAGCCGCACCCGTGGCGGTAAAGCGACCAAGCAGAAGAAAGGCAACAAGCTTTCCGAGTCTAAAGCAGACCGTGAAGAAGCGCGCGCCGTTACCCGTGGTGGTAAAGGCAAGCGTAAGCCAAGCACTCTGCAGCAGGGCTTCAACAAGCCAGCTCAGGTGGTTAACCGCGACGTTATTATCGGCGAAACCATCACCGTAGCCGAACTGGCTAACAAAATGGCGGTTAAAGGCTCTCAGGTCATCAAAGCGATGATGAAGCTGGGCGCAATGGCCACCATCAACCAGGTCATCGATCAGGAAACCGCGCAGTTGGTTGCCGAAGAGATGGGCCACAAAGTTATCCTGCGTCGTGAGAACGAGCTGGAAGAAGCGCTGATGAGCGATCGTGATACCGGTGCAGCGGCTGAGCCACGTGCGCCAGTTGTGACCATCATGGGCCACGTCGACCACGGTAAAACTTCTTTGCTGGACTACATCCGCTCCACCAAGGTGGCAGCAGGCGAGGCCGGCGGTATTACCCAGCATATCGGTGCTTATCACGTAGAAACCGACAACGGCATGATCACCTTCCTGGATACCCCAGGCCACGCAGCCTTTACTTCAATGCGTGCCCGTGGTGCTCAGGCGACTGACATCGTTGTTCTGGTTGTTGCTGCCGACGACGGCGTGATGCCGCAAACCATCGAAGCTATCCAGCATGCGAAAGCTGCGCAGGTACCGTTGGTGGTTGCAGTGAACAAAATTGACAAGCCGGAAGCCGATCCGGATCGCGTTAAGCAAGAACTGTCCCAGTACGGCGTTATGCCGGAAGAGTGGGGCGGCGAAGCTCAGTTCGTTCACGTATCTGCGAAAGCCGGTACCGGTATCGACGAACTGCTGAACGCTATCCTGCTGCAGTCCGAAGTTCTCGAACTGAAAGCAGTACGCAGCGGCATGGCCAGCGGCGTAGTTATCGAATCCTTCCTGGATAAAGGTCGTGGTCCGGTTGCTACCGTGTTGGTACAGGAAGGTACGCTGAACAAAGGCGATATCGTTCTGTGTGGCTTCGAATACGGCCGCGTGCGTGCGATGCGTGACGAACTGGGTCGCGAAGTGACCTCTGCGGGTCCTTCTATTCCGGTTGAGATCCTGGGCCTGTCCAGCGTTCCTGCCGCCGGTGATGAAGCGACCGTTGTGCGTGACGAGAAGAAAGCGCGTGAAGTTGCGCTGTACCGTCAAGGCAAGTTCCGCGAAGTTAAACTGGCGCGTCAGCAGAAATCCAAACTGGAAAACATGTTTGCGAACATGACCGACGGTGAAGTTTCTGAGCTGAACATCGTACTGAAATCCGACGTACAGGGTTCTTGTGAAGCCATCATGGATTCACTGTTGAAACTCTCTACCGACGAAGTGAAAGTGAAGATTGTTGGTTCTGGCGTAGGTGGTATCACTGAAACCGACGCAACGCTGGCAGCCGCTTCCAACGCCATCATCCTGGGCTTCAACGTCCGTGCCGACGCTTCTGCGCGCCGCGTGATTGAAGCAGAAAGCCTGGATCTGCGTTACTACTCCGTGATCTATAACTTGATCGATGAAGTGAAGCAGGCGATGAGCGGTATGTTGGCGCCTGAGTACAAGCAGCAGATCATCGGTCTGGCCGAAGTGCGTGACGTGTTCAAATCACCTAAATTCGGTGCTATTGCCGGTTGTATGGTTACCGAAGGTAACATCAAGCGTCACAACCCAATCCGCGTTCTGCGCGACAACGTGGTTATCTATGAAGGCGAGCTGGAATCCCTGCGCCGCTTCAAAGATGACGTTAACGAAGTCCGTAACGGCATGGAATGTGGTATCGGCGTTAAGAACTACAACGACGTGCGCGTCGGCGACATGATCGAAGTCTTCGAAATCATCGAGATCCAACGTACCATCGCTTAACGCTAGCACATCTGCTTAAGTCTTTTCTGGGGGGCCTTGTGCCCCCCGATTTGTCTGGAGAATCCATAATGGCAAAAGAATTCAGCCGCGGTCAGCGCGTGGCACAAGAGATGCAAAAAGAGATTGCTATCATTCTGCAGCGTGAAGTCAAAGATCCGCGTATCGGCATGGCTACCGTTTCTGGTGTAGAAGTTTCTCGCGATTTGGCCTATGCCAAAGTTTATGTCACCTTCCTGAACGTGTTGACCGAAAACCCGGATCCGGAACTGGTGCCAAACGGTATCAAAGCGCTGCAAGACGCTTCGGGCTACATCCGCACATTGCTGGGCAAAGCCATGCGTCTGCGTGTAGTACCTGAGCTGACCTTCGCTTACGACAACTCTCTGGTTGAAGGCATGCGCATGTCCAACCTGGTGACTAACGTAGTGAAGAACGACGCCGAACGCCGTTCCGCATCAGGCGATGACGAGGAGGCTTAATGAGTCGCCCTCGTCGCCGCGGCCGTGATATCCACGGCGTCCTGTTGCTGGACAAACCGCAGGGCCTGTCGTCTAACGACGCCCTGCAAAAAGTAAAACGCCTCTATAACGCCAACCGCGCGGGACACACCGGCGCGCTCGACCCGCTGGCGACCGGCATGCTGCCGATTTGCCTCGGTGAGGCGACCAAGTTCTCACAGTTCCTGCTCGACTCCGACAAACGCTATCGCGTTATTGCTCGACTGGGTCAGCGCACCGATACTTCGGACGCCGACGGCCAGATTGTGCAGGAACGTCCGGTGAACTTCACCCAGGTGCAGCTCGATGCGGCGTTGGACAGCTTCCGCGGCGATATCAAGCAGGTGCCTTCGATGTATTCGGCGCTGAAGTACCAGGGCAAGAAACTCTATGAGTATGCTCGTCAAGGTATCGAAGTTCCGCGCGAAGCACGCAGCATCACCGTTTACGATCTGCAGTTTATCCGCTGGGAAGGGGACGAACTGGAGCTGGAAATTCACTGTTCGAAAGGCACCTACATCCGCACCATTACCGACGACCTCGGTGAGTTGCTGGGGTGTGGCGCACACGTGATCTACCTACGTCGTCTGCAGGTGGCGACCTATCCGATCGAAAGGATGGTCACGCTGGAACAGCTGAACGAATTGCTGGAGCAGGCACAGGCACAGGAAGTCGCGCCAGGCGAGCTGCTCGATCCTTTGCTGATGCCGATGGACAGCCCGGTGGAGAACTACCCGGAAGTGAATTTGCTGCCGGTAGTCGCGGGATACGTTAAGCAGGGGCAGCCCGTACAGGTTGCCGGTGCGCCGGCCTCGGGCATGGTACGTATCACCGAAGGTGAAGAGCGTAAATTTATCGGCGTGGGCGATATTGCCGATGACGGTCGTGTGGCGCCGCGCCGCCTGGTCGTCGAATATTTCGACTGAGGGCAGAAAACGCACTGCCTTGCGATCGCACTGCGCTAAGGGTAGAATGGCGCAGCTTATGCATTGGGTTGCTGAATTAGAGATCGGCGCCTGTATTTATTATCTATAATCTGGAGTATTACAATGTCTCTAAGTGTTGAAGCTAAAGCTAAAATCGTAGCTGATTTCGGTCGTGGTACTAACGACAGCGGTTCTTCCGAAGTTCAGGTTGCCCTGTTGACTGCGCAGATCAACCATCTGCAAGGCCACTTCTCAGAGCACAAAAAAGATCACCACAGCCGTCGTGGTCTGCTGCGTATGGTTTCTCAGCGTCGTAAGCTGCTGGACTACCTGAAGCGTAAAGATGTAGCACGTTACACCAGCCTGATCGAGCGTCTGGGTCTGCGTCGCTAATCTAGCGAGTTTCAGTGGAAAGGGGCCTATTTGGGCCCCTTTCTTCTAGGAAGCATAAGCAAATCAGGTTAATGTATTACTGATGTTTCCAAACAGGATCTTCCATTACAGAGGTTCGCGCGGCTAATGAGAGGCTTTGTCTCAGGCTTGAGATAAGGATTGTCATTAGTCGCGAGGATGTAGTGAGAAGGCAAATCGAGCCAATGGCGTGTCGAGTCGTCAATACGATTGCGCGCCTAATCTAAGGATATAATTTTGCTGACACCGATCATTCGCAAATTCCAGTATGGCCAGCATACCGTCACTATCGAGACCGGTATGATGGCTCGTCAAGCCACCGCCGCCGTGATGGTGAGCATGGATGACACCGCCGTATTCGTTACCGTAGTTGGCCAGAAAAAAGCCAAACCAGGCCAGAGCTTCTTCCCACTGACCGTTAACTATCAGGAGCGTACCTACGCTGCTGGTCGTATCCCGGGCAGCTTCTTCCGTCGTGAAGGCCGTCCGAGCGAAGGCGAAACTCTGACTTCCCGCCTGATTGACCGTCCGATCCGTCCACTGTTCCCGGACAGCTTCCTGAACGAAGTTCAGGTGATCGCGACCGTTGTTTCCGTAAACCCGCAGGTTAACCCGGACATCGTTGCGATGATCGGTGCCTCTGCAGCCCTGAGCCTGTCCGGTATTCCGTTCAATGGCCCAATCGGTGCCGCTCGCGTGGGTTACATCAACAGCCAGTACGTGCTGAACCCAACGACTGACGAGCTGAAAGAAAGCAGCCTGGACTTGGTGGTTGCCGGTACCGCAGGTGCAGTGCTGATGGTTGAATCCGAAGCTGACGTTCTGAGCGAAGATCAAATGCTGGGCGCGGTGGTCTTTGGCCACGAGCAACAGCAGATCGTTATCGAGAACATCAATTCCCTGGTTGCCGAAGCCGGCAAGCCTAAGTGGGATTGGCAGGCACCTGCAGTCAACGAAGCGCTGCACGCGCGCGTTGCAGAACTGGCAGAAGGCCGCCTGGGCGACGCTTATCACATCACCGAAAAACAAGAGCGTTACGCTCAGGTAGATGCGATCAAGAACAGCGTTGTTGAAACCCTGTTGGCGCAGGACGAAACCCTGGACGCGTCTGAAATTCAGGACATCCTGGGCAGCGTTGAGAAAAACGTCGTTCGTAGCCGCGTGCTGCGTGGCGAGCCGCGTATCGACGGCCGTGAAAAAGACATGATCCGTGGTCTGGACGTGCGCACCGGCGTACTGCCGCGTACCCACGGTTCCGCACTGTTCACCCGTGGTGAAACTCAGGCTCTGGTTACTGCAACTCTGGGTACCGCACGTGATGCGCAGAACCTGGATGAGCTGATGGGCGAGAAGACCGACAGCTTCCTGTTCCACTACAACTTCCCTCCGTACTCCGTTGGTGAGACTGGGATGGTAGGTTCGCCTAAACGTCGTGAAATTGGTCACGGTCGCCTGGCGAAACGCGGCGTATTGGCTATGATGCCTAAAGCAGAAGATTTCCCGTACACGGTGCGTGTGGTTTCCGAAATCACCGAATCCAACGGTTCTTCTTCTATGGCTTCAGTCTGTGGCGCTTCTTTGGCGCTGATGGACGCTGGTGTGCCAATCAAAGCCGCCGTTGCGGGTATCGCAATGGGCCTGGTGAAAGAACAAGACAACTTTGTGGTTCTGTCCGACATTCTGGGTGACGAAGATCACCTGGGCGACATGGACTTCAAAGTAGCGGGTAGCCGTGACGGTATTACCGCGCTGCAGATGGACATTAAAATTGAAGGCATCACCCGCGAAATCATGCAGGTTGCACTGAACCAGGCCAAGGGCGCGCGTCTGCACATCCTGGGCGTAATGGAACAGGCTATCAGCACTCCGCGTGGCGATATCTCTCAGTTCGCACCACGTATTCACACTATCCGAATCAACCCGGACAAGATCAAAGACGTGATTGGTAAAGGCGGCTCTGTCATCCGTGCGTTGACCGAAGAGACCGGCACTACCATCGAAATCGAAGATGATGGTACAGTGAAAATCGCTGCTACCGACGGTGAGAAAGCGAAATTCGCTATTCGCCGCATCGAAGAGATCACTGCCGAGATCGAAGTGGGCCGTATTTACCAGGGTAAAGTTACCCGTATCGTTGATTTCGGCGCATTCGTGGCGATCGGTGGTGGTAAAGAAGGTCTGGTGCACATCTCTCAAATCGCAGACAAGCGCGTTGAGAAAGTGACCGACTATCTGCAGATGGGTCAGGAAGTACCGGTTAAGGTACTGGAAGTTGACCGTCAGGGCCGCGTGCGTCTGAGCATCAAAGAAGCGACCGCACCAGAAGCAGGTTCGCCTGCGCCTGAAGCAGAATAACTGTATAGATAGATTTACAGCTCCCGGCCATGGGGTTGGGAGCTGTTCGTATCGCGCGGGTAGGATGCTTGCGTATTAGCAAACGGATGAAAGGATGTTCATCCAATGTTTGTCTTCGGGAGTGGGAAATGAAGCCTTTCTTGCGCTGGTGTTACGTTGCGACAGCACTCATGCTGGCAGGATGCAGCAACCATGATTGGCGTAAAGACGAAGTTTTGGCGATCCCGTTGCAGCCAACTCTGCAGCAGGAAGTGATCCTGGCGCGCATGGAACAAATACTTGCCAGCCGGGCACTGACGGACGATGAGCGTGCGCAGCTTTTATATGAGCGCGGTGTGCTGTATGATAGCCTCGGGCTACGTGCACTGGCGCGCAATGATTTCTCGCAAGCGCTGGCGATACGTCCTGATATGCCAGAAGTTTTCAACTACCTGGGCATTTACTTAACGCAGGCAGGCAATTTTGATGCTGCCTATGAAGCGTTTGATTCTGTACTAGAGCTTGATCCAACTTACAATTACGCGCGTTTAAACCGGGGCATCGCACTGTATTATGGCGGCCGCTTCCCGTTGGCGCAGGATGATCTGCAGGCGTTTTATCAAGACGACCCAAACGATCCCTTCCGTTCGTTGTGGCTTTATCTGGTGGAAAGAGAAATCGATCCCAAGAAGGCTGACGTAGCGCTCCAGCAGCGTTATGACAAAGCGAACCGAGGGCAATGGGGATGGAATATTGTCGAATTCTACCTGGGCAACATCAGTGAAAAAACGCTGATGGAAAGGCTCAAGGCAGATGCAACGGATAACACTTCGCTCGCTGAGCATCTCAGTGAAACTGACTTCTATTTAGGTAAGCATTACCTAAGTCTGGGGGACAAGGACACCGCTTCGGCGCTGTTCAAACTGACGGTCGCTAACAACGTTCATAACTTCGTTGAGCACCGCTATGCATTGTTGGAATTGGCGCTGTTAGGCCAAGAACAAGACGACCTATCGGAATCGGACCAGCAATAGCTGACGAACAACTATCAGCCTGATATACATTGGTTTTTTGCCAAAGTTATCGTCTTAACGGGCGAGGGCTTTTTTGTTCGTTTTATAATCTAATTTGAGCCGGTTCACACTTTTCAATGAAAATGACTGAAAATTTTCTCGACGAGTTATGTAGACTGGCTGCCATTATTAATGAGGCACGTGTACATGACTACTGAGCTTGAAACCTCTTTTGCTGACCTGGGGCTGTCTGCTCCGATCATTTCTGCCCTGACCGATCTGGGCTATGAAAAACCTTCACCGATCCAGGCTGAGTGTATTCCTCACCTGTTGAACGGCCGTGATGTGCTGGGCATGGCACAGACCGGTAGTGGTAAAACTGCAGCATTCTCGCTGCCACTGCTGCACAACCTTGACGCTTCCCTGAAAGCACCTCAGATTCTGGTGCTGGCACCGACCCGCGAACTGGCGGTTCAGGTTGCTGAAGCGATGACTGATTTCTCCAAACACATGCATGGCGTTAACGTCGTGGCCCTGTATGGCGGCCAGCGTTATGACGTGCAGCTGCGCGCTCTGCGTCAGGGCCCGCAAATCGTAGTAGGGACTCCAGGCCGTCTGCTGGACCACCTGAAGCGTGGCACCCTGAACCTCTCTAACCTGAGCGGTCTGGTGCTGGATGAAGCCGACGAAATGCTGCGCATGGGCTTTATCGAAGACGTAGAAACCATCATGGCAGAGATCCCGGCTGAACATCAGACCGCGCTGTTCTCCGCAACCATGCCGGAAGCGATCCGTCGCATTACCCGCCGCTTCATGAAAGAGCCGCAGGAAGTGCGCATCCAATCCAGCATCACTACCCGTCCGGACATCAGCCAGAGCTACTGGACTGTGCACGGCATGCGTAAAAACGAAGCGCTGGTGCGTTTCCTGGAAGCGGAAGACTTTGATGCGGCGATTATCTTCGTTCGTACCAAAAACGCGACCCTGGAAGTGGCTGAAGCGCTGGAGCGCAGCGGTTACAGCAGCGCAGCACTGAACGGCGACATGAACCAGGCACTGCGTGAGCAGACCCTGGAGCGCCTGAAAGATGGTCGTCTGGATATCCTGATCGCAACCGACGTTGCTGCTCGTGGCCTGGACGTTGAGCGTATCAGCCTGGTGGTAAACTATGATATCCCTATGGATTCAGAGTCTTACGTTCACCGTATCGGCCGTACCGGCCGTGCCGGTCGTGCCGGCCGTGCGCTGCTGTTCGTAGAAAACCGCGAACGCCGCCTGCTGCGCAACATCGAACGCACCATGAAGCTGACCATTCCAGAAGTTGAGCTGCCAAACGCAGAACTGCTGGGTGAGCGTCGTCTGGCCAAGTTCGCCGCTAAAGTACAGCAACAGCTGGAAAGCAGCGATCTGGACATGTACCGCGCACTGCTGGCTAAACTGCAGCCGGAAGAAGAGCTGGAAATGGAAACCCTGGCCGCAGCACTGCTGAAAATGGCACAGGGAGAACGTCCTCTGATCTTGCCACCGGATCCCGTGTTCAAACCACGTCAGCGTCGTGAATTCAACGACCGTGACGATCGCGGTAGCGACCGTCGTCGTGACGCACGTCCAGACAGCCGTGATGGTGGCGCAGATCGCCCACGTCGCGAGCGTCGTGACGTTGGCGAAATGCAGCTGTACCGCATTGAAGTGGGCCGTGATGACGGCGTTGAAGTTCGTCATATCGTTGGCGCGATCGCTAACGAAGGTGACATCAGCAGCCGTTACATCGGTAACATCAAGCTGTTTGCTGGTCACTCGACCATCGAACTGCCAAAAGGCATGCCGGGCGAGATCCTGTCTCACTTCACCCGTACTCGTATCCTGAACAAGCCGATGAACATGCAACTGCTGGGCGATGCACAGCCGCATGAACGTCGTGAGCGTCGCGAAGGCGGTGCTGGTGCAGGTAACGGCGAGCGTCGTGGCGGTGGTCGTCCATTCAACGGCGAACGTCGTGAAGGGGCAAACCCAGGCCGTCGTTCTTTCGGTGATCGTCGTGAAGGCGGTGCTGCTGCACCTGCCGGCAACGGTGGCGAACGTCGTGGCGGTAACTTCAACCGTGACGGCCAACGCGCCCCACGTCGTGATGACGCCGCTCCGGCTGCGCCACGTCGCCGTTTCGGTGATGCATAACCTCTGATTTGACCGCTTGCGGTTAATCGGACTAAGAAACCAGCCTTCGGGCTGGTTTTTTATGCCTGAAATTCACCGTTAAATGGCAGAAAATGGCGTATCATTTATAAGGTTTTTTCTTATGGATACTACGCACGGGAGATGCCATGAGTTGGCAGCAGTTCAAGTCTCAATACCTGGTGCGCTTTTGGGCACCTTTACCCGCGGTGATTGCCGCAGGGATCCTCTCTACCTACTACTTTGGTTTGACCGGTACCTTCTGGGCGGTAACCGGGGAATTTACCCGCTGGGGCGGCCATGTATTGCAGTGGTTCGGCCTGCACCCTGAGCAATGGGGCTACTTCAAGGTTATCGGCCTTGAGGGCACGCCGCTGCAGCGCATCGACGGCAGGATGATCATCGGCATGTTCGCTGGCTGTATCGCTGCCGCACTGTGGGCCAATAACATCAAGCTGCGCCAGCCACAGCACCGCATTCGCATTGTGCAGGCGCTGTTGGGCGGCATTATCGCCGGCTTCGGTGCCCGTCTGGCGATGGGCTGCAACCTGGCGGCGTTCTTTACCGGTATTCCTCAGTTCTCGCTGCACGCCTGGTTCTTCGCACTGGCGACCGCTGCTGGCTCCTACTTTGGCGCCAAATTTACCCTGTTGCCGATGTTCCGCATCCCGGTGAAATTACAGAAGGTAAAAGCCGCCGCCCCGTTGACGCAAAAGCCGGAGCAGGCGCGCCGCCGCTTCCGTTTGGGCATGGTGATTTTCTGCCTGTCGGTAGCCTGGTCACTTTGGACGCTGTTCGATGCGCCGAAGCTGGGTATCGCCATGCTGTTCGGTATCGGTTTTGGCCTGCTGATTGAGCGTGCGCAGATCTGCTTCACCTCAGCCTTCCGCGATTTATGGATCACCGGTCGTACCCACATGGCGAAAGCGATCATTATCGGCATGGCGGTGAGCGCCATCGGCATTTTCAGCTATGTGCAGTTGGGTGTCGCGCCGAAAATCATGTGGGCCGGCCCCAATGCGGTTCTGGGCGGCCTGCTGTTTGGTTTCGGCATCGTGCTGGCCGGCGGCTGTGAAACCGGCTGGATGTACCGTGCGGTGGAAGGACAGGTGCACTATTGGTGGGTGGGGCTGGGTAACATCATCGGCGCGACCCTGCTGGCTTACTACTGGGATGACCTGGCCCCGGCGCTGGCCACAGATTACGACAAGATCAACCTGCTGGATACTTTCGGGCCGATCGGCGGCCTGCTGGTGACTTACCTGCTGCTGGCGTTGGCGTTTGCCGCCATGCTGTGGTGGGAGAAACGTTTTTTCCGCGCCAAACCCGATGCGCAGGTGGTTAATTTGAGGAGTGTGTCATGAAGCAAGCGGCGATAGTGCCAGATTATCGGTTGGATATGCTGGGTGAACCTTGTCCGTATCCGGCAGTGGCCACGCTGGAGGCGATGCCGCAGTTGAAGCCGGGCGAGATCCTGGAAGTGATCAGCGACTGCCCGCAGTCGATCAACAACATTCCACTCGACGCGCGGAATCACGGTTACAAAGTGTTGGATATTCAGCAGGATGGGCCAACCATCCGCTATCTTATCCAGCGTTAACCGGCGTGGGGCAGCAGTGTGCTGCCCCATTTTTGCAAGGCGGGCGTGAAGGGAAATGATTGCCCTGCGGCCCGCCGTTGACTTACCCTTTCGCCAGCGTGTCTTTTATTCCGGCGACAATCTCAAACGAATGCAACCGTGCCTGATGGTCAAAGATCTGGCCGTTAACCATGATCTCATCCGCACCGGTTTCGTTGAGCAACGTTTGCAGCCCGTGACGCACGGTATTTTCGTTACCGATGATCGACATGCGCAGTGCCTGATCAACCCCGTACTGTTCCCCGGCGGTCCATAGCGCGTGGATATTGTCCACCGGCGCCGGCAGTGGGCCTGGCGAACCACGACGCAGGTTGATGAACTGCTGCTGCATCGACGTAAACAGGAAGCGCGCATCGGCATCGCTGTCGGCGGCCACCACGTTGACGCACACCATCGCATGCGGGTGCTGGCACTGCTCGGAAGCTTTGAAGTTATCACGATACAACTTCAGCGCCTGGAACAGCATCTCCGGTGCAAAGTGGGAGGCGAAGGCGAACGGCAGGCCGAGCTGTGCCGCCAACTGCGCGCTGTACAAACTGGAACCGAGCAGCCAGAGAGGGACATGCAATCCTTGGCCGGGTACCGCCTGTACCGGCTGGCCCGGTTGTGCATCGCAGAAGTAATGTTGCAGTTCCTGCACGTCGCGGGGGAAGTTATCCACCTCGCCGGACAGATGGCGGCGCAGTGCCATCATGGTGCGTTGATCGGTACCGGGTGCACGGCCGAGGCCCAAATCGATACGCCCGGGGTACAAAGACTCCAGCGTACCGAACTGCTCGGCGATCACCAGCGGCGCATGGTTAGGCAGCATCACGCCACCGGAACCAAGGCGAATGGTTTGGGTACCCGCGGCCAGATAACCCAGCAGTACCGAGGTGGCGGCACTGCCGATGCCGGTCATGTTGTGATGCTCTGCCAACCAATAGCGTTGATAACCCCATTTTTCGGCATGTTGTGCTAAATCTAAAGAAGCGTGAAACGCATCACGTGGTTTGGCCCCTTGTGGGATAGGGGATAAATCCAGTACCGAAACCGGTACCGCAGTTTTTTCAGTCATGGCATCGTCCATCAAAAGGTGATCGCTTAAAGGGCGATTGCAGAAGTCTGCAAACTACAAAGCATAATGTGCTTTTAGTGTTAAAAGCATAATCCAATTTATAGTTATAAAAGAGGATATATGTGCTCGGAATATCCTTATGAGTAAAATGGTTTTTTTGGGAGTTTATTGAGATATGGACATGATGATTTCACCTGCCGCTTATTGCTCAGGGAGCTGAGAGAATGAAAAAAAAGACGTTGTTTACCCTACTGTTGATGGTGGTGGCGATCGCCATGGCGATATTGTTCCGCGCGCATAATCAGGATTTGTTGTTGCAGGGCGAAGTGGATGCGCCTGAGGTGATTGTGGCTTCCAAGGCTAAGGGACGAGTGATTGAACGTCTGGTGGAGCGTGGGGACGACGTGCAGGCAGGGCAAGTGATGATTCATCTCGACAGCCCGGAACTGATGGCGCAACTGCGTTCCGCGCAGGCGTCGCGCGATGAGGCCAAAGCGCAGCTCGAGCAGTCGCTACACGGCACGCGTGAAGAAAGCATCCGCAACCTGCGCGCCAACCTGGCGCAGTCCGAAGCGCAATATCGCAACGCGCAAAACGACTACAACCGCAACCTGAGCGTGGCCGGTAAAGGTTATATTTCGAAATCTGAATTGGACGCTTCACGCCGCGCGCGCGATACCGCTTTCCAACAGGTGCAGGCGGCCAAAGCCAACCTGGACGAAGGGATTAACGGCGACCGTGTCGAATTACGGCAACAGTACGCTGCGGCACTGCGAGCAGCGGAAGAAAACTTGCTGCAGGTGAAAGCCCAGACGGACGACTTGCAGGTATTAGCTCCGGTGACCGGCGAAGTTGGGCCAATACCGGCAGAAGTGGGCGAGTTGTTGAATGCGGGTAGCCCATTGCTGACGCTGATCCGCATACCGGACGCTTATTTCGTGTTTAACCTGCGTGAAGATATTTTGGCTCACGTGCGGAAGGGCGACAAAGTCCAGATGCGGGTACCGGCACTGAAGGACAAAATGATCGAGGCGGAAGTGCGTTATATCGCCCCGCTGGGCGACTACGCCACCAAACGCGCCACCCGAGCTACCGGTGACTTCGATCTGAAAACGTTTGAAGTGCGCCTGTATCCGTCACAGCCGGTAGACGGCCTGCGCCCAGGGATGAGCAGCTTATGGCTATGGAAAGAGTAAGGGCCGGCTGGCGCTGCTTCAGCCATGCGTTTGGCAACGAGTGTCGGCTTGCCTTCCGCAGCCCGGTGGTGCATTGGCTGAGTTGGATCTTCCCGCTGATCCTGTTTGGTCTGATCAGCAGTAACTTTTCGGAAGGGACCTTGCTCGATCTGCCGGTGTCGGTAGTGGACAGCGATCACAGCCCGCTATCCAAATCGCTGACGCGCCGTCTGGATGCCGGTTCGCACGCCCACGTCGAGGCTTACCCCGGTGGGCTGCAGGAATCGCTGCATCGCTTGCGTAGCGCGCAGGATTATGCGCTGCTGTATGTGCCGCCGGATTTTGAGGCCAACGCGTTGGCTGGCAAACAGCCGAGCGTGGTGATGTACTACAATGCGCTGTTTTACGGTGCGGGGCTGTATTCCACCCAGGACTTCAGCGGCCTGATGACCGAAATCAACGCCAGCTACCGCAGCATCATCGCCGGCGAGATGGGCAAAACACTGCCGCCCCTGGCTGACGTGACGCTTTCCTACGGCAGTTTATTCAACGCCAGCGGCAGCTATATTTATTATCAACAGTTTGCCGCCACCATCCACCTGCTGCAGCTGTTCGTAGTGACCTGCATGATTTACGTGTTGGCACGCAGTAAATCCTTGTTGAAGGCGCGGCCGTTCAGCCTGGCGCTGCTCGGCAAGTTGGCGCCGTACACCTTATGTTTCACCAGCTTGCTGATGGTTGAAATTGCCGCGTTGGTGGGCATTTTTGACGCCCGCGTCAGCGGCAATCCGCTGTTCATGCTGATGATTGGCTTCTTCTACGTGATGGCGGCGCAGAGCATTGGCCTGCTGCTGTTTACCTTTACCAGCAGCACCATCACCGCCTACAGCCTGATCGCCATTTTGGTGAGTATTGCGCTGACCTTTTCGGGCATGGCGGTGCCGGAACTGTCGATGCCGCTGCCGGCGCGCATTATTTCTAATATTGAGCCGTTAACTCATGCGTTGTACGCCATGTTTGACGTATTCCTGCGGCAAGTCCCTGCCAGCGCCATCTTCAGCGTCTGTGCGTTGCTGTCGATTTATCCGCTGGTGACCGCACTGCTGGTGCGTAACCGGCTGTTGGCGCGGCTGTTAAAAGAAGGGGGGGCAGGATGAAACTTTATTGGCAAACCTTCGTCCGGGTGCTGCTCGGCATGCTGGAGCGGCCGATGTGGCTGATGTTGATCCTGTCGTTGTGCGTCATGAGCATGGTCTATGCCAACCGCACGGTATGGGATCTGCCGGTGGGCGTCATCGATCAGGACCACAGCACCGCCAGTCGCCAGCTGATCCGTCAACTGGACGCCACCTCCAAAATCGCTATTGAAACCTACGACAGTCTTGAGCAGGCGCAGCGGGATCTTGGCTGGCGCAAGCTGTTCGCGGTGATCATCATGCCGGTGGATCTGGAGAAGAAGATCCTGAGCGGCCAGAATATCGTGGTGCCGGTGTATGGCGATGCGACCAACCGCCTGGCCAACGGGCAGATCCAGCAGGATGTGGTGGCGGCTTATCAGCAGTTGCTGACCCAGTACAACAACGGCCTGCTGTTACGCAGCGGTTTCAGCGAACGCCAGGCGCAGGTGATCCTGACGCCGATCGTCGGGCAGACGCTAGATGTGTTCAACCCGGGCATCAGCTTTGCGGCGATCATCTTCCCCGGCCTGCTGGTGATGCTGTTGCAGCACTCGCTGTTGATTGCCTGCGTGCGCGTCAGCATTGCCATGAAGAGCATGCCCGGGGGTAAAGCGCCGCTGGCGGCGCATCTGGGGGGGCTGACGGCGTTGCTGCCGATCTGGCTGTTCCTGTCGATCGTGCTGTTTGTGTTGTGGCCATGGGTGCTGGGCTATCGGCAAACGGCGGGCATTGCGGAAATTCTGCTGCTGACCTTCCCGTTCTTACTGGCGGTGCTGGGGTTGGGCAAGCTGGTGACCGAGTGCCTGCGCAGCGTCGAAATGATCTACCTGACGCTGGCGTTTATTACGACGCCGATATTTTATCTTTCGGGCACCATCTGGCCGCTGCAGGCAATGCCGGGCTGGGTGCGGGCGATTTCCTACAGCATTCCCTCCACCTGGGCAACCAAGGCCGTTGCGGGGGTTAACCAGATGGGGTTGTCGCTGAACGAAGTGTGGGGGGACGTGGCGATGCTGCTGGTGCTGGGGATTGTTTACACCCTGTTGGGCTTCGGCGTGGGTTTCGTACGCAACAGCGTCGCGCTGCGCAGTATGTTCCGCAAACGGCAGGTTAATTAACGTTCCAGCAAGGGAGCCCCACCATTTCCTTGACCCTTAACAAGGTGGACAGATGCGCTGTCTCGCATAATCACGTCCGTGAATTTTCTTACTGGTGTGATTGTATGGCTTACCAACTGAACCTGAACTGGCCCGAGTTTTTAGAGAAGTATTGGCAGAAAAAACCTGTTGTTTTGAAAAATGCCTTCCCGAATTTTGTCGATCCTATCACGCCTGACGAACTGGCGGGGCTGGCGATGGAGCAGGAGGTTGACAGCCGTCTGGTGAGCAACGCAGAGGGAAAATGGCAGGCCAGCAACGGTCCGTTTGAACATTTCGATGACCTCGGTGAAACGGGTTGGTCACTGCTGGCGCAGGCGGTTAACCACTGGCATGCGCCCTCAGCCGAGCTGGTGCGTCCGTTTCGCGCCTTGCCGGACTGGCGCCTGGATGATCTGATGATCTCCTTCTCGGTGCCGGGAGGCGGTGTGGGTCCGCATATCGACAACTACGATGTGTTCATCATTCAGGGGATGGGCCGCCGTCGCTGGCGCGTAGGCGACGCCTTGCCGATGCGTCAGTTCTGCCCGCACCCGGCGCTGCTGCACGTTGATCCGTTCGAGCCGATCATTGATGAAGAATTGGAACCGGGCGACATTCTGTACATCCCGCCAGGCTTCCCACATTACGGCTTTACCCACGAAACGGCGTTCAACTATTCAGTGGGCTTCCGTGGGCCAAACGGCCGTGACTTGATCAGCAGCTTTGCTGATTACGCGCTGGAAAAAGATCTGGGTGGTGCGCATTACAGCGATCCTGATTTAACCCTGCGTGAACATCCGGGCCGGGTTGAAGAATATGAGCTTGAGCGACTGCGCTCAATGATGTTCGAAATGATCGGCCAACCGGAAGACTTTAAGCAGTGGTTTGGCCGTTTTGCCACTACGCCACGTCATGAGCTGGATATCGCTATGGCGGAACCCCCTTATGAAGCGGAAGAGGTACTGAATGCGCTGATGGGCGGTGAAACCCTGACTCGCCTGAGCGGCCTGCGTGTGCTGCAGGTCGGCGGCAGCTTCTTCGTCAACAGCGAGCGTCTGAACACCGTGGACGATCGTGCGGCCGATGCGCTGTGTCGTTATACCGAGCTGGGCCAGCCGGAGCTGGGTGATGCGTTGCAAAATCCGGCCTTTGTGGCTGAGCTGACCGAGCTGATCAATCAGGGATACTGGTTCTTCAAAGAGTAGTTGTCGCTGTTGGCTGACTTGCCGGGTGGCGCTACGCCTACCCGGCAGTTTTGTATTTTCTCAACGAATTAAGACACCAATTCCAGCCCCGCGACCCGGCGCCAGTAGCCGTTGCAGTCGGCTTGATCGGTGAGCGTTAACGGCTGCGCACCCTGCTCGTTGGCACGGAAGCGTTCGACCAGAGCCAACGTCTCCGTGCTCTGCGGCGACAGGCGCACGATGTCTACCAATCCCTGCATACCGCTCAATTCGTTACCCAGGTTATAACAGTAGCCGCTCATGGTCTGAATACCGTTGAGCACGAACACCTGTTGCTGTTCTTGGGAACGCATCATGCGGCCCTGCGGGTATTTGATGCAGCAGGTTTCGCATTCGTCCTTGGCGCGGTCTTCAGACCGTGCGGTGAAGCAGCGTGCCGAATAGGCCAGCGGCAGGTGGCCGTAGCTCAGCACTTCCACTTCAAACTGCTGGCGGAAGCCCAGTTCCTCGCACTGCGCCAACAGTTTGGCCAGCCAGTCGCGTGACAGCTCGACCGGCATACACCAGCGGGTCATGCCCTGGCGGTGCAGCAGACGCAGGGTGTAGGCGTTGTAGCAATTCAGCGCGTGACCGGCGACGAACGGCAGGCCACGTTCCGCGGCCATGTTCACCGTGCCCAGATCGTTGGCTTCTATCAGGAATTCGCCGTTTTCCACATAACGCTTCAGTTCGTTCAGCTCGGACGGCGCCTGTAACAGGGCCAGGGTAGAGATCACCACCTGCTTGCCGCTGCGGGCTATCTCTTGCGCCAGCGCCAGCCAGTCTCCCACCTTCATTTCACGCCGTTTGGTGCAGACGCTTTCACCGAGATAAATAATCTCCGCGCTGCTGTTTACCGCCTGCTGATAAAAACTCTCGACCTCGGTTTTTGGCCAGTAGTACAGCACCGGGCCTAATGCGTATTTCATGCGTCCTCCTGCTACTGCCATTTGCGGTGATAGGCACCGAGGGTGGTTTGGGTGCCTTCGGACATCGAGCCGAGCGCTTCCATCCAGCCGGCCTCGGCCTGATAAGCGGCCGGATCGGCCTGGCAGCGATCGATGGCCTGACGCCACACGCGGGCAACCTGGCTAACATAGGCCGGGCTGCGCTGGCGGCCTTCAATCTTCACCGAAGCGATATTGGCAGCCAGCAGTTCCGGCAGCAGTTCCAGCGTATTGAGGCTGGTGGGCTCTTCCAGCGCGTGGTAGCGCACGTCATCCACCAGATAGCGGCCCTTGCACAGCGTCGGGTAACCGGCATTTTCATCGTCCCGGTAGCGGTCGATCAGCACGCCGTTCAGGCGTGACTCCATACCCTGAGCCGTTTGCTGCCAGCGCACGTAGCGCGCCGGCGAACAGGCACCGACGGTATTGGGGGATTCGCCGGTCAGGTAAGAGGAGAGGTAGCAACGCCCCTCGGCCATGATGCACAGGCTGCCGAAGGCGAAGACCTCAAGCGGCACAGGGCTGGTACGCGCCAGCTGTTTAACCTGGTGCATCGACAGCACGCGCGGCAGCACTACCCGACCGACGTCGAAATGGCGTTGGTAGAAGCGAATTGCCTCTTCGTTAGTGGCAGAAGCTTGCACCGACACGTGACGCTCCAACTGCGGGTAACGTTCGGCGGCGTATTCCAGCATCGCCAAATCGGCGAGGATCAGCACGTCGGCACCCAACTGCGCCGCCATGTCTACCGCCCGCTGCCAGCGGGCATAGCCGTCCGGGTGGGCGAAGGTGTTGATGGCGATGTGCAGCTTGCGGTTGTGGCGATGGACGTACTCGACCGCTTCCTGCAGCTTTTTCTCGGTAAAGTTGAGGCCGGCAAAGTGGCGCGCGTTGGTATCATCTTTCAGGCCGATGTACACGGCGTCAGCGCCGTTATCCACCGCAGCCTTCAGGGCCGGCAGGTTACCGGCGGGACAAAGCAGCTCCATAGATTTATCCTGACTCAGCATGCACCCATGGCGGATGCGGGCTGTCACAATGTTTACCGGTGACCGTTTTTAACCGGCAAACGCTAATCGGGAGGCAATTTTAGTGAAAGCGCGCTGAACAGGCTTTGATTTGAGGCAGCTTCTGGCGTATTGATAAAGCTGGCGGCGAAATGCACTATTTGTTGATATAGAGCGCTTCTGCCGTGCGCCACTGTGGCAAAATAGTGCATCTGTGTTGAAAGGAGTGAACGACAGTGTTGGAACAATTACGAGCGCGCATTGTGCGCCAGGGGCCGTCGCTGCTGCGAGTACCGCTAAAATTCACGCCGTTTGCTTTGCAGCGCCAGCTTCTGGAACAGGTGCTGGGCTGGCAGTTCCGCCAGGCGTTGGCGGATGGCGATTTGGAATTTCTCGAATCGCGCTGGTTAAAGATCGAAGTCCGCGATCTGGCGCTACACTGGTTTATGACGGTAGAAAACGGCAAGCTGGTTGTCAGCCAACATGCCGAGGCTGATGTCAGCTTCAGCGGCGACGCCAACGATCTGATTCTTATCGCAGCGCGTAAGCAAGATCCCGATACGCTGTTCTTTCAGCGTCGGCTGCAGATTGAAGGGGACACCGAATTGGGCCTGTATGTAAAAAATCTGATGGACGCCATCGAGTTGGAAGCCATGCCTGCGCCATTGCGCCTGGGCCTGCTGCAACTGGCTGAATTTGTCGAAGCAGGGCTGCAGGAGGGCACGGTGCAAACTTCCCGTGTGCCGGTATCATGCTAATCCGCGTAGAAATTCCGGTAGATGCCGCAGGGATCGACGCACTGTTGCGTCGTGCCTTTGGGCGTGACGACGAGGCCGATCTGGTGCAGCAACTGCGCGAAGATGGCCTGCTGACGCTGGGCATTGTCGCCACCGACGACGAAGGCGGCGTGGTAGGTTATGCGGCGTTCAGTCCGGTGGACGTGGCCGGGGAGGATCGCCAATGGGTCGGTCTGGCACCGCTGGCGGTGGACGAAAGCCTGCGTCGCCAAGGGCTGGGTGAAAAACTGATCTACGAAGGATTGGATTCGCTCAATGAGTTCAGCTATGCCGCAGTAGTGGTGCTGGGCGATCCCGCTTATTACGGCCGCTTTGGCTTTAAACCGGCTGCCGCCTACGGGCTGCAGTGCCGTTGGCCGGGCAGCGAAGCCGCCTTCCAGGTGTATCCGCTGGCGGAAAATGCTCTGGATGATGCGCGCGGGGCGGTGGAGTTTTCCGAGCCGTTTAACCGGTTTTAATCTCAGCGTCCGGCAGTAGATGATCCAACGAAAGAGGCGGGTGATTCACCAGCCTCTCTTTTTGCGTTTTGCTCAGTTGCTTCACCCGATATTCCAGCCTTAGCGCTTTAGAACGATCCCCCGCCAGGCAGTGAAACGCCAACACCAGCTCGCCTTTGCCCCGCAGTGCCTTTGCACCTTTGCCAGCCTGATGCTGCGCCAGACGTCGTTCGACGTCGGTAGTAATGCCGGTATACAGCATGCCGTTAGGCAGACGCAGCATGTAAAGGTGCCAGGGGGAGAGGGTATCGGTCATGAATAAGCAGCAACTTCGGTGGTCAGGGTGGGAATATGATGGCATGTTCACCGTCGTAATCCCACCCTGTCCGCCTGCGGATGATTACGGTTAGCCTTTTTTGCCCGCCATTTCAAAGCGAGGTGAAACGAGGCCGTACAGCGTCCAGCCGAGGAAAGTGGCGATGGCACCCCACATCATGGCCTCTTCACCGGAACTGTAGAGCGCATAGAAGCTGTAAAGCGCGCCAATGCCGGCAATGATGTTGGCGATCCGCGCTTTTTTCTCCGGCACTTTCGCCACCTTCTGAATAATGATCAGCGCCGCCATCGACAAGATGTAGGGGATAATATTGGTCACTACCGCCAGGTTAACCAGCACGTTGAACTGCTTGTTCAGCGACGGGCTGATGGTCATCAGCGACAGTACGCTCTGGATAACGACGATGGTCAGCATGCCTTTGACCGGGGCGTCCGCCTTGCTGAGTTTCGAGAAGATTTTCGGGAAGAAACCGCTGTCGGCGGAAGATTTGAATACCTGAGCGATGGTGAACTGCCACCCCAGCAGCGACCCGACGCAGGACATGATCATCAGTGCCATGATGATCTTGCCGACCGTTGGGTTGAACATATGGGAAAACGCCAGCCCAAACGGCGCGGTGGAATTGGCCAGGTCCATATTCGGTACTATACCGGCGATCACGTTGGTCGAAACGATATAGATCACTGCGGCGCTAAGCGTGCCGCCCAATACGGCGATCGGCACATTACGTTCTGGGTTCTCCACCACATCGGTATTGGCACAGGCGGATTCGAGGCCCAGGAAAGCCCATAGGGTCATGGAAATCGAAGCGCCAATGGCTTCAAAAGTTGGCACCTGATGCGGGTTCCACGCGGCGACGTAAGCGCTGCCGCTGAACCAGTGCCAGCCGATGATCGAAATCCCGACCACCGGGATGATGACGCCCCAAACGGTGATGCCGCTGATCCTGCCGGTAATGCGAGCGCCGCCGAAGTTGGCGACCGTGGCTAACCACAGCACACCAATGGTGGCGATACAGATCCCCAACGGGCTCAGGTTGGCGCCAAACAGCTCGGTACCGTAGCCCACGGCGGAAATGGCGATGGCGATATTGGCGATCAGTAACGAAACGCCGTAGGTATAGTTCGCCATAAAGTTGCCCGATTTGCCGAAGGCATATTCAGCATACCCCCCCATACCGCCGGATTTACGGCTGAACATCCCGCATTTGGCGAAGGCATAGGCCAGCGCCATTGAACCAACCGCAGTGACCAACCAGGAAACAATAGAAATTGTGCCTACCTCGGCCAATTTGGTCGGCAGCATAATTATGCCGGACCCCATCATGTTGACGGCCGTCAGGATCGTTAACTGCACGACCCCCATTTTATTATTAGACTTACTCATGATCATTCTCTCTTTTATGATGCGATCTGGGCGGTGAATAATATTCACCGCCTTGTGAGGTCATTAATTACTCATGACGTAGCCGTAAGCGCGATTCCAGCCATCTTCATCTTGTTGGATATAAACACCCTGCAATTCCGGTGCGAAACCAGGAAGTAAATTAATGCCTTCCTCCAATGCCAGGAAATAACGCTGTGCAGCGCCACCCCATATTTCTCCAGGGACGACACATAAAACACCCGGAGGGTAAGGTAGTGCACCCTCTGCCGCAATGCGGCCCTCAGCCTTGGCCAATGAAACCAATTCGATATTGCCGCGGACAAATTCTGTATTGGCATCTTGCGGGTTCATGGCGACACGAGGGAAATAATTCTTGCGGAACATCTCTTTTTGCAGTTCTTTAACATCGTAACTGACATAGAGATCGTGCATTTCTTGGCAAAGTTGACGCAGGGTATAATTCTTGTAGCGTTGCTCATTGCTTTTATATACCGCGGGCAGGACTTCACTGAGTAATGAATCCTGCTCGATGTGTTTTTCAAAGCGGGCAATCAGCGCCACCAGATGCTGCATTTTGGCGATGTCTTCGGCCGGAGTGAGCAGGAACAGGATCGAGTTGAGATCGCATTTTTCCGGTACTATGCCGTTTTCGCGCAGATAGTTGGCCAAAATGGTCGCCGGAATGCCGAAGTCACTGTAGTTACCGCTCGCCGTGTCTATGCCCGGCGTGGTGAGCAACAGCTTGCAAGGGTCGACAAAATACTGCGATTCCGCATAGCCTTCAAAGGCATGCCACTTCTCGCCTGGCACAAAGTTGAAGAAGCGCAAATCGTTGGCCATTGTCTCGGTGTCATAAGACTGCCAGGGCTTGCCGTCGATCTGGTCTGGAACAAAAGGTTTGATTAACTGGCAGGTCTCCAGCAGCATTTTACGGGCTTCAATCCCTACGCGAACGCACTCCTTCCACAGGCGCTGACCGCTTTTCCCTTCATGCATTTTGGCATTGACGTCCAGAGCGGCAAACAGCGGATAGAACGGGCTGGTGGAAGCATGCAGCATAAAAGCGTTATTAAAGCGTTTATGGTTGCAATAGCGACTTTGGCCTTTGATATGTTTGTCTTTTTTATGGATTTGTGAGGTTTGCGAGAAGCCGGCCTGCTGTTTGTGAACGGACTGGGTCACAATGATCCCCGGGTCGTTTTCATTCAGTTCAAGCAGTAAAGGCGAACAATCTTTCATCATTGGGATGAATTGTTCGTAGCCCACCCAGGCGGAGTCAAACAGGATGTAATCGCACAGGTGCCCAATCTTGTCGACCACCTGGCGAGCGTTGTAAATGGTGCCGTCGTAGGTGCCTAACTGGATGATTGCCAGACGGAAAGGCCGGGCTTCATTGGCACGTTCCGGCGCCACTTCGCGGATTTGCTGACGTAAATAACGTTCATCGAAGCAGTGCGCATCAATACCGCCGATAAAGCCAAATGGGTTGCGGGCGGTCTCCAGATACACCGGCGTTGCACCAGCTTGAATCAGTGCGCCATGGTGATTGGATTTATGGTTATTACGGTCGAACAACACTAAATCGCCGCGTGTTAACAGGGCGTTGGTCGCAACTTTGTTTGATGCCGAGGTCCCATTCAGCACGAAATAGGTCTTATCGGCGTTAAACACCTTGGCTGCGTGTTGCTGCGCGGCACAGGGTGCCCCCTCGTGGATCAATAAGTCGCCCAGTTTGACGTCCGCGTTGCACATATCGGAACGGAACAGCGTCTCGCCATAGAAATCAAAGAACTGACGTCCGGCCGGATGTTTACGGAAGAATTCACCGCCCTGATGGCCCGGACAGGCAAAGGTGGCGTTACCCATTTCGACATACTGCGTCAGCGTGTTGAAGAACGGTGGCAGCAGATCTTTTTCATATTTTACCGCCGCGGCCTCCAACTGCTTGCCGTAGAACTGGGTGTTTTTCCCGCAGAGTTCAAATACCCCGTGCAGCGCCGGTAATACGGCATTGTCCAACTCTTCTTCGCAGCAAACCGCCACAAACAGCGGGATGTTCAACCCGATCTCTTCGAGATGCGTCACCATGCCCTTCGTAACGTCCTCAACGGACAGCACAATGGCGGCGACATCATTGAAATCGCTCTGATGTACATCGACAATTTCACGTTCTGTTTCAAAGCAGCCCAGTGTTTTTTCATTAGCGGCAATTTTTAACTTTTTCATTTTCTCATTCTTCAGACAAAGGTATTCCACCGGCAAATAATTAAATCTGCCGTTAATACCTTATTAAAATAAAGGTGTACGAGAACCTGGCATGCCGGAAGGCATTCCTGAGTTCACTCTATTATTTTGTGATGACGTTCTTATCCCATGAAGATGAATTACGATGTTTTCCGCTGCGTAAGCAACAGCAGTTTATCTCTGTTGAACAGAGTGAAAAATAATTCGTAATGATGTCTTGCGTTCGGAATAAGGACGAACGAGGAGGGAGGTTATCTGAAGTTAAAGAAAGCGAAGCTAAAGCAACTACGATGAGCCATCATCATAATATGGGTTGTGCGCCTGATATGCGCCATTTTTCTGTTGTTGTTTTCCATTTCTAATCCACCTTTGTGAGTGAAAAGATGGCGCTATTTTAACGCAGGCCTGAGCAAAATATGTGACATGCATCACGCATATACACCTTCAAGTAAATAACTATTCACTGGTTATGCATTGAGTTGCATAAGAATACCTCTAAAGAGTGATTATGCATGTAAATAGATTGATAACAAATAGCCCTTTCTGCTACCTGATTTTTTCTATGCGGGAGAAATAGCAAAAAAAATTGCGTTTAAGAGGGGCGTATAATGCGCAATTGAAGTGAGTTTGTTTTTATTATGTTATAAGTCCATATAATGATATTTTGTATATAAATTCACTTTATCTGGGTGTTTATTCTCTTTTGATTTTTTCCGACATTGTTGTTATTTGTGACCCGCCTCAACAACACGGGTTAAGATGAAACAAGATAACGGGGAGAATTCACAGTGACTATGACCGATGAGCATCAACTTATCGCACAGTTTCTCAGCAAGGAGCACGTACTGACGCTGTGCGCGGGAAACGGCATGGATATGTGGTGCGCCAATTGTTTCTACGTGTTTGACACCGAGCGGATGGCGCTGTGGTTGATGACCGAAACCCACACCCGTCACGGTGAGCTGATGCTGCAAAACGCCAGCGTGGTGGGCACCATAGCGCCGAAACCGAAGACCATCGCCTTGATCCGCGGCATTCAGTATCGGGCGCAAGCGACGATGCTGAACGGTGAGCAGGAGGCGTTGGCACGGGCACGTTACTGCAAGCGTTTCCCGATAGCCAAGATGATGAAGGCGCCGGTCTGGCAGTTGGATCTGCAGGAGGTGAAGATGACTGACAATACCCTCGGTTTCGGTAAAAAGCTTCACTGGGCGCGGGTCTGAATACCGCAAACTATACTTTTCAGCATCATCAATCAGCGGGAGGGCATATGGCACGGGTATTCATTGTCGGGGCAACTGGGTTGGTGGGTAAAGCACTGTTATATCTGCTGCAGCGTGATCCGCAGGTCACGGCGATCGTGGCGCCAACGCGCAAACCATTGCCGCCGAACGAAAAATTAGAGAACCCGGTAGGGGATGATTTGTTCGCGCTGCTGACTGAATGTGAACAGCCGGTCGATATGGTGTTTTGCTGCCTGGGGGCGACCCGCCGCGAAGCCGGTAGCGACGCTAATTTCCATTATGTCGATTACACCCTGGTGGTGGAAAGTGCGCTGACTGGCCGTCGGTTAGGGGCGCAGCATTGTCTGGCCGTCAGTGCGCTAGGCGCGAACAGGCGCTCTACGTTCCTCTATAACCGCACCAAAGGGGAAATGGAGCAGGCGCTGCGTGAACAGAATTGGCCGCGCCTGACGCTGGTGCGGCCATCCATGCTACTGGGGTCACGGCCCTCGCCGCGCTTGCTGGAGCGCCTCACCGCGCCGCTGTTTAAATTGCTGCCCGGCAAATGGCGAGCGGTGAGTGCCGAAGACGTGGCGCAAACCCTGCTGGAACAGGCGTTCAGCCCTGGCAACGGCGTTAGGGTGCTGGAATCCGATCGGCTGCATTGTTACCGCAGTGCACGCTGAGATTATCGAACGCCAGCTCCAGGCCAGGCGGCAGTTCATTGTCCGTCAGCCACAAATCGAGATGATGGCTGATGTGCGTCAATAGGGTACGGCCTGGTTGCAAGCGTTGCTGAATTTCATGCGCACGGGTCAAATCGTTGTGGTTACGCGGTGCCTGCGGCTGAGGGGGCAGGCTGCAATCGAGCACCAGCAAATCCAACGGCACTCCGCGTAGAAAAGCGTCGGTATCGGGCGGCAGACCGACGGTATCGGTCAGGTAGGCGAGCGATGCCCCAGCGGCCTGGATCAGATAGCCCAGCGTGATTTTTGAATGCTGCAGCGGCAACGGTGTGATGCGCAGCCCGCCCAGTTCAAAGGGTTCGAAGGGGGTTAACGGCGGTTGAAACGCCAGAATACCAGGGTGTTTGAACAGGTCATCGCAGCCCTGCTCGTCTGCCGGACCATAGACCGGAATAAAATTTCCGCACCCCCAACGCAAAGGAAATAACCCCTGTACGTGATCCATGTGGTAATGTGTCAGTAAAAAACGTTGAATTTCCCCCGCCGAAAAACGCCGTTCCAACGACGGTAATCCTGCATCCAGCAAGGTCGTTTCCCCCTGAAATTTGAGCATGGCGCTGCACGGTCGTCGCCGAAACGCCGGCTCGCGCCTCGCCCGCTGACAGACCAGACAATCACAGCCAAACACCGGGATCTGTTGCGCGCCACCGGTGCCGAGAAACGTCAGTTGCATGTCGTCACTCCCGATTATAAATACTTCTCCGCGAAGGCATGGATATCACGGAAATCCGCCAACCGCTGTTGCAGCGTCTGGTGGTCCCAGTGCCACCACTGGCTGCGCTCAATGCGTTCGATCAGGGCGTCGTCGAAACGCATGCCGATCTTTTTGGCCGCTACGCCGGCGACAATCTCATAGGGGGAGACATCTTTGGTGACGACGGCCGCGCTGCCGATAACGGCACCGTTGCCGATGCTGACGCCGGGCATGACGATGGCGTTATGACCGATCCAGACGTCGTGGCCGATAGTCACATGCTGTTCGCGCCGCCAGTCGAAGAACGCTTCGTCGTCTTCTCCCAGGTCATACTCTGAAGCGCGGTAGGTGAAATGGTGTTGGGCGATACGCTGGTAAGTGGGGTGATTGCCAGGATTGATACGCACATAAGAGGCAATCGACACGAATTTGCCGATGGTGGCGTAAAAAATCTGGTTGTGTCCGGCGGTGTAGGAGTAGTCACCCATCTCCACCTCTTCCAAAATCGCATCGTCGGCCAGATGTACATATTGGCCTAAGCGACTGCGGTTAAGCGTCACGTTGTTACCGATTTTCTGCTGTGCAGCATCGTTCATGGCACGGCATCCTGTGGTTGTTTTGCCAAAGAGGGCAGCAGCGCCAACAGCGCCGCCAGCGTGTCATCAAGGTTGCCGTCGTTATCCAACCGTCGGCAACCGGCAGGGAGTTTTTCCTGGTACTCTGCCGCTCGCGCCAATCGTTGTTCGATCTGCTCGGCATTTTCGCGTCCGCGGTTTTGCAGCCGCTGGCGGAGAATATGCGTACTGACCTGCAGGCAAACCGGCAGCAGCTGTGCGCCATAACGCTGCTGCGCCTGCAATAAGTGAGCGCGCGAGCCGTTGACCACCACATCGATCCCCTGCAGCAACCAAAGATCCACTTCGATCCCAAAAGCGTAATGATGCTGGTGCGCGTGCCAGTCGAGGGCGAACAGGCCTTTGGCGCGGCGGCGCAAAAATTCGGGTTCACTGAGCGCAATATGGTTCTCGCAGCCGGCGTCTGCCGGCCGGGTGATATAACGGTGCGCCACCAGCGGCGCACTGTCGGCATGGGCGCGCAGGGCGGCCAGCAGGCTGTCTTTCCCGGCCCCGGAAGGCCCCATCAGATAGATAAGCTGTGCCATCAGAACACCTGCTTGCCCTGGCGCCACACGTTCTGCACGTAGATATGCTCGCCGTGCGGCCGAGCCAGTACCAAATCTGCCCGTAATCCTTCGGCGATGGTCCCGCGATCCTGCAAGTCCAGCGCTTTCGCCGGGTTGCGGGTGATCATCTGCACCGCCTGCGGCAAGCCGTAGCCGTTGCGCTCGTCGGCCGCGATACGAAATGCCGCATCCAGCAGGCTGGCCGGGTAATAATCGGAAGACAGAATATCCAACACCCCCAACGCCGCCAGATGGTGCGCTGCCACGTTGCCGGAGTGGGAACCGCCGCGCACGATATTCGGCGCCCCCATCAGCACTTGTAATCCTTGCTGATGCGAGGCCAGGGCCGCGGCTTCGGTGGTGGGGAATTCGGCAATGGCGCTGCCCAGTGCACAGGACTCGGCTACGTGTTCGGCGGTCGCGTCGTCGTGGCTGGCAAGAGAGATCTTGCGTGCCCGGCAGTGAGCGGCGATCGCTTCGCGGTTTGGCGTGGCCCAGCGAGCGGAAAGCCCGATTTGCTGCTCCTCAAAGTCGCTCATCTGCTGGTCATTGAGGTTGTATTTGCCCTGATAATATTCGCGGTATTTTTCTCGCGAAGCGAACTGGCGCTGACCCGGCGAATGGTCCATCAACGACACCAGAGACACGCCCGGCTTGTCCATCAGCTGTTCGAACAACGGCAGGGTGCTGTCGTGCGGCAGTTCGCAGCGCAGGTGCAACCGGTGTTCGGCGCGATTCACCCCCGCACGCTGGCTGTGGATCACCGCGTCGATCATTTTTTGCAGGTTCTCCAGCCGGTGACCGCCGTCGCGTACGTCGCCAATGGCCACTGCGTCTAGCACGGTGGTGATGCCATTGGCCACCATCAATGCATCATGGCTGCTCATGGCCGAATGGGCCGGCCAGTCGACGTTAGGGCGCGGGGTGAAAAACTTGTCCAGGTTGTCGGTGTGTAATTCGATCAGGCCAGGCAGCAACCAGCCGCCTTCACCGTTCAGTGCCTGGGGTAACTGACTGGGCGTATCGGCAAAACTGCGGATCGTGCCGTCGCTGATCTCCAGCGATCCTTCGACAACCTGATCTTCCAGCACCAGCTTCACGTTATTGATGATCATCAGAGGATCTCCAGCGCCTGTGGCGCCTGCATGTCATATAACCTGTCGGCGACCTGCTGACGGACGCCCTCATCATGAAAAATGCCGACGATAGCCGCGCCGCGCCGTTTGGCCTGTTCGATCAAGGCGACCACTGCCGCGCTGTTGCGGCTGTCGAGTGACGCCGTGGGTTCGTCCAGCAGCAAAATCGGATAATCGACAATAAAGCCGCGCGCAATATTCACCCGCTGTTGCTCGCCGCCGGAGAAGGTCGAAGGCGCCAACTGCCACAGACGCTGCGGCACATTGAGCTGGTTAAGCAAGGTTTCGGCGCGCTCACGGCATTCGGCGCGATCGGCACCCTGTTCCAGTAACGGCTGCATCACGACGTCCAGCGCGCTGATACGGGGGATCACTCGCAGGAACTGGCTGACCCAGCCAAGGGTATGACGGCGAACCGCCAGGATTTGGCGCGCTTCGGCCTGCACCATGTCCAGCCATTCCCCCTGATGGTTGACCCAGATATGGCCGCTGTCGGGCAGATAGTTGGCATACAGCGAGCGCAGCAGGGTTGATTTTCCGCTGCCGGAATGGCCGTGCAGCACCACACACTCGCCGCTGCTGACCGTCATGTTGGCGTCGTGCAACACCGGCAGCCGCGTGCCGTGCTGCTGGTGGAGCACAAAGGTTTTGCTGAGGTGTTCAACCCGGATTTGAATAGTCATCTGTTATTACCTTGAGTTACGACAGCACCGAAGAAACCAGCAGTTGGGTATAAGGATGGTGTGGATCGTCCAGCACCCGGTCGGTCAGGCCGCTTTCCACCACCTCGCCCTGTTTCATCACCAGCAAGCGGTGCGCCAGCAGGCGCGCCACGCCGAGATCGTGGGTGACGATCACCGCCGCCAACTGCATTTCCACCACCAAAGTGCGCAGCAGATCGAGCAGCCGCGCCTGCACCGAAACGTCCAGACCACCGGTGGGTTCGTCCATAAATACCAGCTTCGGGTGGGTCACCAGATTGCGGGCGATCTGCAAGCGTTGCTGCATGCCGCCGGAAAAGGTGGTCGGCAGATCGTCAAGGCGCGACAGCGGGATCTCAACGTCTTCCAGCCACTGCCCGGCCTGACGGCGGATGTCGCCATAGTGGCGCTGGCCGATGGCCATCAGCCGTTCGCCGATGTTGCCGCCGGCGGAAACCTTGGGCCGAAGCCCGTCGAGCGGGTGCTGATGCACTACGCCCCAGTCGGTGCGCAGCAGGCGGCGGCGATCGCTTTCCGCCATCGCATATAAATCATGCTGTTGCCCGGCCTGCGGACGGTAGAGGATCTGCCCTTGCTGTGGCGCCAGCCGCGCAGAGATCGACTTCAGCAGGGTGGTTTTGCCGGAGCCGGATTCGCCGACGATGCCCAGCACTTCACCGGGGTAGATATCGAAAGACACATCGCTAAAGCCTTTGCCCGGCGCGTACAGGTGGGTCAGGTTAGCCACCGACAGCAGCGGCGTGGTGCTCAGAGGGGTGGAAGTCATCAGTGCTGCGCCTCTTGCGAAGGTTGCGCCAGTTGCTGCTGGCAGTAATCGGTATCGGAGCAGACGAACATGCGGTTGCCCTGGTCGTCGAGCACCACTTCGTCCAGATAACTGTGGCGCGAGCCGCACAGCGCGCAGGGCTCGTTCCACTGCTGTACGCTGAACGGATGATCGTCGAAGTCCAGGCTCTCCACTTTGGTAAAGGGTGGCAGGGCATAGATACGCTTCTCGCGTCCGGCACCAAACAGCTGCAGCGCCGGCATCATGTGCATTTTCGGGTTATCGAATTTGGGGATCGGCGACGGATCCATCACGTAGCGGTCATTGATCTTCACCGGATAGGCGTAGGTGGTGGCGATGTGGCCGTAGCGCGCGATGTCTTCGTACAGCTTCACCTGCATCACGCCATACTCTTCCAGCGCATGCATTTTGCGGGTCTCGGTTTCTCGCGGTTCGATAAAGCGCAGCGGCTCAGGGATCGGCACCTGATAAATCAGGATCTGGTCTTCGCGCAGCGCGGTTTCCGGAATGCGGTGACGGGTCTGGATCAGCGTAGCCTCGGGCGTGCGTTCGGTGGTGGCGACCCCGGCGACGCGCTGGAAGAAGCGGCGAATCGACACGGCGTTGGTGGTGTCGTCGGCGCCCTGATCAATCACCTTCAGCACGTCGGCACGGCCAATCACGCTGGCGGTCAACTGAATGCCGCCGGTGCCCCAGCCGTAGGGCATCGGCATTTCACGGCCGCCGAACGGCACCTGATAACCGGGGATGGCGATTGCCTTCAAAATGGCGCGACGGATCATGCGCTTGGTTTGCTCGTCCAGGTAGCCCAGGTTGTAGCCGGTTAATACTTCACTCATTGCGGGCCTCCTGACGCTCGCTAAATTCCTGGCGCAGACGCTTAAGCAGTTCCAGCTCTGCCTGGAAATCGACGTAGTGCGGCAGTTTAAGGTGGGAAACAAAGCCGGCGGCTTCGACGTTATCGGCATGGGCCAGCACGAACTCTTCGTCCTGCGCCGGGCTGGCGATGCCTTCGTCGTACTCGGGGCTTTGCAGAGCACGGTCTACCAGCGCCATTGCCATCGCCTTGCGTTCGGCCCGGCCAAACACCAGACCATAGCCGCGGGTGAAATGCGGCGGCTGGTCAACCGGATCAATAAAGCCGTTAACCATCTCGCATTCGGTTAGCAGGATTTCGCCGATATCAATGGTGAAACCCAGCTCTTCTGGCGTGATCTCCGCTGAAACATAGCCGGTGCGGATCTCGCCGGCGAACGGGTGGGTACGGCCGTAGCCACGTTGGGTGGAGTAGCTCAGCGCCAGTAAAAAGCCTTCGTCACCGCGCACCAATTGCTGCAGACGCGCTGAGCGTGAGCAGGGGTAAACCGGAGGATTACGGGTGATATCGTCCGGTATGCTGCCGTCGTCCCGCTCCGCCAATGCCAGCTGTTGCTGACTGAGCAGATCAAACACGTGGGCACAGTTTTCCGGCAAGGGTTCGTCCGCCTGTGGTGCGCGGGGGGCTTCTCCTTCCGCCAGCAACGCGAAATCCAACAGCCGGTGGGTGTAATCGTAGGTTGGCCCCAGCACCTGTCCGCCGGGCAAGTCCTTGTAAACTGCCGAGATGCGGCGCTCCAGTCGCATATTTTCTGTCGCCAGCGGTTCGCCGATCGCCAGGCGCGGCAGGGTGGTACGGTAGGCGCGCAGCAGGAAAATGGCCTCGACCAGATCGCCGCTTGCCTGCTTGATGGCCAGCGCCGCCAGCTCAGGATCGTAGATGCCGCCCTCGGTCATGACCCTGTCCACGGCCAGGCCCAGCTGCTGCTCAATCTGCAGTGCGCTCAGTTCCGCCACGCTGTCATCGCCGCGCCGCAGCTGTTCTTGTAACTGATGGGCGGCCTCAATGGCTTTTTCGCCCCCTTTAACGGCAACGTACATCAGCACACCTCCACGTGGGTGGTTCGCGGTAACGCCAACAGGCATTCGCCGCAGGTCAGCAGGAAATCCAGCCCCAGCGGGAAGCGCTGCGGGCGGTTAAGCAGGTAATCCAGCAGCGCCGGCGGCAGCTGCGGTGAAATAATTCGTTGATGTTCGATGCCTGGCCCGGTCAGGCGCAGGGCGGCGCCTTGTTCCAGGCTAGCTAACTGCACAATCACCGTAGCGCTGAACTCGGGGGAAATTTCGCTGCCGTGCGGCAATGCCTGTAAATCGGTCGCCTGCAGTTGGCTATCGAACAGGGCGAAACACACCTCTTCGGCGCGCTCGGCCAGCGGTGCGCCACTGTGGAAGCGAATGTTTGTTAGCGCTTGCTCACTTTTTAGCTCAGGACTCAGCTGGATCGGAGTTTCCTGATCCGCCAGGGTCAGCAAGGCAGCGGTACTGGCTGCATTCAGCCTGTCCCAGGTTGGGCTGCCTTGCAGCGTGACCACAGGCCCAGGCTCGCTTAACGCCTTAAGAATTAAGCGGAAAGTCTGCTGAGATTGGTCGATCGGCTGGGTAAAACCTGTCAGTAGGCTCATGATTAATCCCCTCGCACCAGCGTAAAGAAGTCCACCCGGCTGGAGGCGACGGCCCTTGCACGCAACTGACGTTGCTCGTGTTGCAGCGCGGCCAGCGGCTCTATCAGCTGTTGTTGCAGCAATTCGGCTTGCTCCGGCAGTTGCAGCAGGGCATCCAGCAGCGCGCAGAGTTCGGCATGCGCCTTATCGCGCCCGGCGATATAGCTGTAGCCATAGCCGCCGTTTTCGAGCTGGACCACCGCACGGGTGACGGTCATGTCGCCCAAGACGAAGCGGCGACCGGTGGCGCCCATGCGCCCCTGCAACTGCGCCAGGCCAATCTCCGGTGCACGGATGCTCTGGTAGCGCGGGTTGATATTCAGCGCCTGCCAGTGGCTGCGCAACTGTGCAGGCTGGCTGTGCGCCAGTACCGACATCCAGCGTTGTCTCGGCTGTAAGGCTTGCATTTAGTGCTCCATCGTCAGTTCAATCATGTCGGCGCGCGCCAGGCTGACGGAGTATTCCGCCACGTTGTTGCTGCCGGTGCAGACGTTCAGGGTGCGCACGCACAGCAGCGGCGCCTGGGTGGCAATTTCCAGCATCCGGCTCTCTTTGGCCTGGGCCCGGCGCGCACTGATGCGTGTCTGGCTGCGGGTCAGCGGCTGGTGGATGTTTGATTCGATAAATTCGTGCAGCGAACCGCTGTGGAACTGCTGTAGCGCCGGCCACCAGTCCAGATCGGGCAGATAGTGGTCGATCAGGCTCATCGGTACGCCGTTGACCCGGCGCAAAGTGCGAAGGTGGATCACCGTTTCGCCTTCTTCCCGTGACAACGCGCTGGCAACATGCCCATTGCACGGGCGTAGTACAGCGAGTAAGCGCTCACTGGTGGGGTGGCTTCCCTGCTCGAACAGGTTCTGACTGAAACGGGTATTGGCATGCAGCGGGTAGTCGTAGGGGCGCATCAACACCAGAATGCCGATCCCGTGCCGGCGTTGCAGCCAGCCGCGCTCCACCAATTGATCGACTGCACGACGCAGGGTATGGCGATTGACCTGATAGCGTTCCGCCAATTGCTGCTCGGAAGGCAGGTAGTCGCCACAGCGGTATTGGGTGCGCAGCTCTTGTTCCAGCTGCGCGGCGATTTGCTGGTAGCGGGTGGGAAAACTGGTCGGATGTCTAGATAAGTCCATCATAATAAAAAACCTCGGTGGCCATAACGACATAAAAATATGCGGTTTATCGGCATGTCTTACAGTGCTTACCCTGCGGCTTGAAAGACGACGGGTAGGTCCCGTGGTGAAGTTGGCATCATCTTGCAGGCGTCAGATGACAATCGCGTTACGCGTCGGTGGCGAACAGATGAACTATTTTGGACAGGCAGATGATGCGCAGGGGGCCGCTGCGCGCTAAGCTGACGCTATTGATGATTGAACCGAGTTAATCTAAGCCCATGCCACATCCCCTGACTGCAACTGAACACCGCGCGCGCCCTTGGCCGTGGTGGAAACCGGCGCTGTTTCTGCTGGTGGTGGCCATCGGCCTCTACTACGTCAAATGGCAGCCTTATTACGGCAAGGCCTTTCTGGCGGCGGACACGCATTCCATCGGCAAATCGATACTGGTCAACGACGACAGCAGCCCGTGGCTGGCGGCCTGGCATTACGCGCTGGTCTATTTCACGGCGGTATGGAAGGCGGCGGTGCTCGGTGTGGTGTTGGGCTCATTGGTGCAGGTGCTGATCCCACGCGATTGGTTGATGCGCACGCTCGGTCATCCGCGTTTTTCCGGTACCTTGCTGGGCGCGGTGATCGCACTGCCGGGCATGATGTGTACCTGTTGTGCCGCGCCGGTAGCTGCCGGATTACGGCGTCAGTCGGTGTCCAGCGGGGCAGCGATGGCGTTCTGGCTGAGTAACCCGGTGCTGAATCCGGCCACGCTGATTTTTATGGGCTTTGTGCTCGGCTGGCAGTTTGCCGCAATCCGGCTGGTGGCTGGGGTGATCATGGTGCTGGGCATCGCCTGGCTGGTGCAGCGTGCCACTGCCAGGGATCCGCAGCCGGCGGCTTTGCAAACGCCGCTGCTGCCGCTGGATAAAGCTAACGAAAAGCCGTTTTTCGGCCGCTGGCTCAAGGCGCTGTGGTCGCTGTTTTGGTCCACCATACCTGTCTACATTCTGGCGGTATTGGCGCTAGGGGCCGCGCGCGTTTGGCTGTTCCCGCATGCCGATGGGGCGATAGATAATAGCGTGTTGTGGATTATTGGTCTGGCGATCGCCGGTTGCCTGTTCGTGATCCCGACGGCGGCGGAAATCCCGATTGTGCAGACTCTAATGCTGGCGGGCATGGGCACCGGCCCGGCGCTGGCGCTGTTGATGACCCTGCCAGCGGTCAGCCTGCCTTCGTTGCTGATGCTGAACAAGGCCTTCTCTGCCAAGGCACTGTGCCTGACAGCGCTATTGGTTGCGCTGTGTGGGATCGTCACGGGCGTGGTAGGAATGGGGTTGGTATAAATTGTTTAATAAATAGTCTTTCATTCGTATTTGCGTTGTCACAAATGTGCTAACGTTGGCAGGTTTTCAGTTGTTAAATATTGAGCGAATGCAGGAGTATCAAGATGGAAAGCCGTATCCAGTTTCGCATTGAGGATGAGACTAAACGTTTGGCGCAGAAAGCCGCAGAAGCCAAGGGGATCACTTTGAGTGAGGCGTGTCGACGTTTGGCTGAGCAAATGGCGGATGAGCAACGGGCCACTGAGCAACATGAAAATTGGTTGAAAGAAAAGGTTGATGCCGCTTTTGCCCGTTTGCATGAAGGAAGTGCGGTCTATCTTGACCAGCAACAGGTTGATGAAAGCATGGATGCCTTTAAGGCAAAAGTCCGAGCGAAATACGACCGAAAATAAGGATCGTTATGCGTGTCGAATGGGATGAAGAAGCGCTACGGGATAGGGAACGTATTTTTGATTTTCTCTATCCTTTTAATCCACAGGCTGCTGAGCAGGCTGATGCTGAGATTGATAAGGCAGTGAAGCGCCTGTTGGATTACCCTGAACTCGGTAAAATTTGGTACAGACAGGCGCGTAAGTTATTGGTCAGCCAGGCTTCGTTATTAGTTTTATACGTTGTTGTCGACGACGTGATTAAGGTTTTAGCCGTTGCTCATCAACGAGAGAAATTCCCCGACCCCGACATAGAGAACTAACGCAGCTTATGCACCACCTGATTAGCGCTGCCGCGCCAAATCAGCGCCGGATCTTTTAAGTCCTGCACAAACTTTCCGTCAATCAACACGTTAATCCTGTCCACTATCTGCATTTGCTGCGCATCCAGCTCCGCCAGCCGGTAGCCGGTCCACAGCCAGATATCCTTGCCGGGGCATTCGGCGCGCACCCGTTTTACCAGTTGCAGCACCGCCGCGACGTTGGCGGGGTGCAGGGGATCGCCACCGGACAGCGACAGCCCCTGGCGCTGAATGCGCGTATCGTTCAGGTCGGCAATCAACTGATCTTCCATCGTCTGGGTAAACGGCTGGCCGGAGTTAAGCCGCCAGGTACTTTTGTTGTAGCAGCCGGGGCACTGGTGCACGCAGCCGGCAACAAACAGCGTGCAGCGGGTGCCGGGGCCGTTGACGACATCAATGGGGTAATACTGGTGATAATTCATGTGAGGTCTGCCCATCTGGCTATTTTACTTGCCATTTTCCCCCCGGGCAGTGCTCTGAATACTCAGGTACTGCGTGTACGCTCCGTTTCTTCCGCGCTGGCCGAGGGTAAATTGGCGGCGACAATCACGCCCGATGAACAGACTTATGCTCAGCAGGCTTGACGATCTTTGCTTCAGCCGATCTGCCCGTTCCCCAGGTGTTTCACCCGGCGTTTCACCTCTTCTTGCTTGCCGGCATTGAACGGCCTGGCGTCTGGGCTGCCGAGATAACCGCACACCCGGCGGGTGACGGAGACCTTGGATGGCTCGTGGTTACCGCATTTCGGGCAGGTGAAGCCCTTGCTGGTGCAAGAGAATTCTCCGGTAAAACCGCACTCGTAACATTCATCGATGGGGGTGTTGGTGCCGTAATAGGGCACGCGGCTGTAGCTGTAATCCCACACGTCTTCGAGCGCTTTCAGGTTGTGCTGCAGGTTCGGGTATTCGCCGTAACAGATGAAGCCGCCGTTGGCCAGTGGCGGATAGGGGGCTTCAAAATCCAGCTTGTCGTAAGGATTGACCTTTTTCTCTACGTCGAGGTGGAAGCTGTTGGTGTAATAGCCTTTGTCGGTCACGCCAGACACCACGCCGAAATCGGCGGTATCGAGCCGGCAGAAGCGATCGCACAGGTTTTCGCTTGGCGTGCTGTACAGGCTAAAGCCGTAACCGGTCTCGGCTTTCCAACTTTCCGTGGCGGCCCGCAGGTGCGCAACGATGGCGATCGCCTTGGCGCGCAGCGTTTCATCGTCGTATACGTGTTGTTCGTTGCCGAACAGGGCGTTGATGGTTTCATGCAGACCGATGTAACCCAGCGAAATAGAGGCGCGGCCATTCTTGAAGATCTCGGCAATGTTGTCATCTGCCTTCAGGCGTACGCCGCAGGCGCCTTCCATATACAAAATAGGGGCCACGCGCGCCTTGATACCTTCCAGCCGGGCAATGCGCGTCATCAGCGCTTTTTTCGCCAGCAGCAAGCGCTGATCCAGCAGATCCCAGAAGCGGCTTTCATCGCCCATGGCCTCCAGCGCAATACGCGGCAGGTTCAGGCTGATCACGCCGATATTGTTGCGGCCATCGTGTACCAGCTCGCCCTCTTCTTCGTAAGTGCCGAGGAAGCTGCGGCAGCCCATCGGCGTTTTGAACGAGCCGGTGACTTTCACCACCTGATCGTAATTGAGAATGTCTGGATACATGCGCTTGCTGGCACATTCCAACGCCAACTGCTTGATGTCGTAGTTCGGATCGCCGTACTGATGATTCAGGCCGTCGCGGATGGCGAACACCAGTTTAGGGAATACCGCCGTTTTACGGTTTTTGCCTAGCCCGGCAATGCGGTTACTCAGGATAGAACGTTGGATCAAGCGTGATTCCCAAGAGGTCCCCAGCCCGAAACCAAAGGTGACGAACGGCGTCTGGCCATTGGCGGTGTGCAGGGTGTTGACCTCGTATTCCAGCGACTGGAAGGCGTCGTAACACTCTTTTTCGGTGCGCGCCATGGCATAGCTTTGCGCATCCGGGATCTGCCACTGTTCGGCGACCTGCTGGTGTTTGTTAAAGCTTTCGGTGACGAACGGCGCCAGGATCTCGTCGATACGGTTAATGGTGGTACCGCCATAAATATGGCTGGCCACCTGCGCGATGATTTGCGCGGTCACTGCGGTAGCGGTGGAGATCGACTTCGGGGGTTCAATCTCGGCGTTACCCATCTTGAAGCCGTTGGTCAGCATGCCCTTCAGGTCGATCAGCATGCAGTTGAACATCGGGAAGAATGGCGAGTAGTCGAGATCGTGGTAGTGGATCTCGCCTCGCTCATGGGCCAGCACCACGTCACGCGGCAGGATGTGCTGCTTGGCATAGTGCTTGGCGACGATCCCGGCCAGCAGATCGCGCTGGGTGGGGATCACCTTACTGTCTTTATTGGCGTTTTCATTGAGCAATGCCACGTTGCTTTGCTCGACCAGGCCGCGGATCTCCTGGTTCAACCGTCCACGCAGTTCACGCGCGACGTCGCGATCGTGACGGTACTCAATATAGGCCCGCGCCAGCTGCTTGTATTCGCCGGCCATAAGCTGGTTTTCCACTGCCCGCTGGATTTCATGGATATCGACGCGCGGCTGCTGCGATATCTGTTGAGCGACTACGCGGGCGACGGTTGCGCAGTAGTCCGCATCGACGATCCCCACGGCCAGCGCGGCCCGCTCGATCGCTTGCCCAATACGTGCCTCGTCAAAAGGTACCTGACAACCGTCCCGTTTAATCACTACTGGTTTCACGTTGTTACTCCTTGTTCCCCGAGGGAGCGTTGATACCCTGCCTTGCAGATTTCAGCCTGAAAGCTAGCGGGTATCGGTATGATTTCAGCTTATCCACAGGGCAATGCCGCAGCACGCAAGGGCTGAGGCGATGTGTGGATGATTTTGTGGATAACTACTATATATAGTTGTTGTCGTTTCTTAATGCACTATATATAGATGTTGATGGGGTTCTTTTGACGTAGGACAAAGAAAATGAAAGAGCGCGCGTAAGCTGTACAGACGTTAATTTTGGCCTGAATGCTCAGGCCGGACGAGAGTGGAAATGTTCGAGCAGGAACTCAACCCAGACGCGCACTCGCGGGGGCAGATCGGCCGAGGCATAGTACAACCACAGTTGGGTTGGCTGCGGCCAGCATTCTGCCAGCACCGGCAGCAGGGTACCCTGCGCAAAGTGATGCTCCGCATACCAACGCGCCAGACAGACGATGCCCAGGCCAGCCAGTGCCGCATCCAATAACATCTCCGGCCGACTGGCCACCAGGCGGCCATGCAGCTCCAGCGTTTTGGCTTCGCCATGTCGATGCAACGGCCATTTTACGCTGCGGCCGGTGGCTGGGTTACGGTGCAGCAGACAATTATGTTGCAGCAGATCGTCAGGATCCTGCGGCGTGCCGTGCTGCGCAAGATAGCCGGGCGAGGCCGCCAGAACCATCTGCATCGGATACAGTGGCCGCGCTACCAGCCGGCTGTCGGGATCGACCCGGCTGCCGATGCCGACGTCAAATCCTTCGCCCACCAGATTGACCACGCGGGCATCCAGTGAGAGATCGAGATCGATCTGCGGATAACGTTCCAGGAATTGCGGGATCAACGGCATCAGGATCTGGCGGCCGAAGCCGGGGATCATGCTGACGCGCACCGTGCCGGAAGGTGCCTGCTGCGCGCTACCGGCAGTTTCCAGCGTGGCGGACAGCGCCTGCCATAGCGGTGCGACTTGCTGCAACAGCGCCTTACCTTCGTCGGTGAGCACCACATTGTGGGTATTACGCTGGAACAACCGCAGCGCCAGTTTTTCTTCCAGCACGCGAATATTTTTACTGATCGCCGCCGGGGTGACGCCCAGTTGGCGCGCGGCGGCGGAGAAATTCTGCGCCTGGGCGGCCGCGAGAAAGGCCGGCAGCAGGCGGTGCACGTCAAAGGGCAGCGACATAGTGGTTGATACTTTCAGTTGAAATTGAAGTGACGATTCACAGCCTACACCCGCGGCGCTGGAAATGGAAAAATGCGTTATCAAATCTTAATCAAGGATCCTTTATGTCGCGTATTTTAGTGTTGGCCGCCCACCGTTTTCCCGACGAATCACGCATCAACAAAGCGTTGATCGAAGCGCTTCGTCCTTTGCATAACGTCACTGTCCACGAACTGATGCGTGCTTACCCGGACTATCAAATCGACGTGGCGCGTGAGCAAGAGCTGCTGCAAAACCATGATGCGGTGGTGATGCTGTTCCCGTTCTATTGGTACAGCTCACCAGCGATTCTCAGCGAGTGGCAGGATGCGGTATTAACCCACGGTTTCGCCTACGGCAGTGAAGGTACCCAACTGCATGGCAAGCCCTTGCAACTGGTGGTCACCACCGGCGGCAATCAGCAGGCCTATACGGCGGAAGGGTATAACCGCTATCCGGTCGAGGATTTGCTGCGTCCGTTCCATGCGATGGCCAACCTGACCGGCATGGATTATCTGCCGCCGCATCTGGTGCAGGGCGTCTTTGATATGAGCGATGAGCGTCTGGCGCAAGAGGCTGCCGGAGTGGTGGCTCTGTTGAAAAAAGAGTAGGGCGCAGCCTGAGGCCGCGCCCTGGGGGTTAGTCCTCTAACAACCACCACACCGCTTCGAACGGGCGCAGGGTTATGGCCTGCGGTTGCGTAGGCGCATCGGCGTAATTGCTCATCAGCGGACGCCACAACGCTGAAGGTTCCACGCCTTCCGCCTGCCAGGCCAGCGGTTCACGGCTGAGGTTGGCCGCCACCAGCAGGCGTTGGCCGTTCCAGCGGCGCTGGTAGCACCACAGCGCCGGATGGTTGGGCGCCAGATCCTGATAGTCACCGTGGGTCAACAGCGGATACTGCTTGCGCAGGGTGATTAACTGACGGTAGGCGTAAAACACCGAGTCCAGATCGGCCAGTGCCGCTTCAGCATTGATTTGCGGGTAGTTTTCCGCACAGCCAATCCACGGGGTTCCCTGGGTGAAACCGGCGTTGGGCGCGGCACTCCACTGCATTGGCGTGCGGCCGTTATCGCGCGATTTAGTGGCCAGGATCGCCAGCAATTCGGCGTCACTTTTGCCCTGGGAACTCAGGTCGGCGTACATGTTCAGGCTTTCCACATCGCGGTACTGCCCGATGGTGCTAAAGCCGGGATTGGTCATGCCGAGCTCTTCGCCCTGATAAATATAAGGCGTGCCCTGCATGCCGTGCAGCACCATCGCCAGCATTTTGGCGGCCGGTACTCGCAGTTCGCCTTCATCGCCGAAGCGCGAAACGATGCGCGGCTGATCGTGGTTACACCAGAACAGCGCATTCCAGGCCTGGTTGTGCATGCCCTGCTGCCAGTGGTGGAAAATCTGTTTCAGTTCAACGTAATCCGGTGCCGCCAGCGTCCATTTCTCGCCGCCGGCATAGTCCACTTTCAGATGATGGAAGTTGAAGGTCATCGACAACTCTTCACCGCTTTGCGCAGCGTACTGCCGGCAATGCTCCAGGGTGGTGGAGGACATTTCGCCCACGGTCATCAAGCCGCGCGGCTGGAACACGTCGCGGCTCATCTCCTGCAGGAACTCATGAATACGCGGTCCGTCGGTATAGAAACGGCGACCGTCACCCTGAGGATCGGACGGGAAATCCTGCTGCTTGGAAACCAGGTTAATCACGTCGAGGCGCAGGCCGTCGACGCCTTTGTCGGCCCAGAACTGGCACACTTTCTTCAATTCTTCGCGGACCGGCGGGTGTTCCCAGTTGAGATCGGCCTGCTCGGTGGCAAACAGATGCAGATAATACTGGCCGCTGTCGGCATGCCACTGCCAGGCATTACCGCCAAATTTGGAACGCCAGTTGTTCGGCGGGGTATCACCTTCGCCATCGCGCCAGACGTAGAACTGGCGGAAAGGGCTGTTCGGTTCTTGCGAAGCTTTGAACCACGGGTGCTCGGTTGAAGTGTGGTTGAACACCATATCCATGACGATGCGGATGCTGCGCTGGTGGGCGGCGGCAATCAGTCGGTCGAAATCCTCCATGGTGCCGTAGGCCGGATCGATGGCGCAGTAGTCCGCCACGTCATAACCGTTATCGACCTGTGGGGAGACATAAACCGGCGTCAGCCAGATCGCATCGACGCCCAGCTCCTGCAGATAGTCCAGCCGCTGGGTCACACCGGCCAGATCGCCGTAGCCGTTACCGGTGCTGTCCTGAAAACTCTTCGGGTAGATTTGGTAGATGACGCCGTTTTGCCACCAGGGGATTGGATTGCTCATAGTCATACCTTTAAATCGTGACAACGGGCCCGGCATGCCAGGCCCCTACATTTTAATCAGACCGGCAGCTCACCGCGGCTGGCTTTGCGTTTGTAAACCATCATGGTCAGGACCAGCGGGATAATCACCGCCACCAGGATCGCCACCGTGTAAATCATCCAGAACTGAGGTTTGATCGACAGGATGCCCGGCAAACCGCCGACGCCGATGCCGTTGGCCATCACGCCGTCCAGGCCGCAGATCAGCCCGGCGAAGGCAGAGCCGATCATCGCGCACAGCATAGGGAAACGGTATTTCAGGTTGATCCCGTACATTGCCGGTTCGGTGACGCCAAGGTAGGCGGAGATTGCCGCCGGGACCGAGATTTCACGTTCGTTGGCCTTGCGGCTGACGATGATGATACCCAGCACCGCAGATGCCTGCGCAATGTTGGACAGAGCAATCAGTGGCCAAACCGGCGTGCCGCCCATGCTTTGGATCATCTGCATATCGATGGCCAACGTGGTCTGATGTACGCCGGTGATCACCAGCGGGGCATACAGGAAACCAAACAGCGCGGCCCCAATCGGCGCGAAGCTGCCGGTCATGACGGCTTTCACCGCCCAGGCTACGCCATCGCCAATCATGCGGCCGAACGGGCCGATAAAGGCGTGCGCCAGGAACACCGCCAGCAGCAGAGAAACGACCGGCACTACCACCAGATACAGGTAATCCGGCACGATCTTTTTCAAACGGGTTTCAATCCAGCCGAGTGCCATACCGGCCAGCATGGACGGGATCACCTGCGCCTGATAGCCGACTTTCTGGATGGTGAACCAGCCGAAGTTCCACACTTCCGGGATCTGCTGGCCGAGCTGATAGGAGTTCATCAACTGCGGCGACACCAGCGTGACGCCCAGCACGATGCCAAGCACCGGCGTGCCGCCCATTTTTTTCACCGTTGACCAACAGATGGCGACCGGCAGGAACATGAAGATGGCTTCACCGAGCAGCCACAGGAAGTCGTAAATGGTTTTCCACGCCGGGTGCATTTGCGCCAGCGTTTGGCCGCCGGACATCGGGATGTCGCCGATCACGTTGCGGAAGCCGAGGATTAAACCGCCGCTGATCAGCGCCGGCAGCAGCGGGAAGAAGATTTCGGCGAAGTGGGAGATAGCGCGCTCGCTCCAGGTCATGTTCTGGCGCGCGGCCACCTTGGCCTGCTCTTTATCGGCCTCGTTGACGCCGGTGGTGGCAATCAACGCCTGATAATAATCACCGACCTCCGGGCCAATCACTACCTGGAACTGCCCGGCATTGGTGAAGCAGCCTTTGACCATTGGCAGCTCTTCGATTTCTTTTGGTTTGGCAAGACTTGTGTCGTTGAGAACGAAACGCAGCCTGGTAATGCAATGGCTGACGGTGGCGATATTCTCGCGCCCGCCCACCAGCACAATCAGGCGATCGATATCCTGCTGTTTTACTTTGCCCATTATTAGATACCTTTCTTGGTATGAGACTGCCGCAGAGGTGTTGTTCGAGTGATGATCAAAGCTTAGTCATTTCGCTTTTTTTATGGAATGGGAACGTTCCCGGTTTGGGGCGAGGATCACAAAACGATAAAAAAATGACCACTTGTTGAACAGGGGAAATTTGAGAGCAGGCTGAAACATTCCGTAATATTATCTTGAACTGACGCAATGGCGGTTATACTGTTAGCCTTAACAATCAATGATTTGATTCAATTCAGCGGCACTCACGCCTGTGTTTTCAAAACCAATACGCTATTCGAGTGCTATTACCACGGACTTTTTTCAAGGAAGAATGATGACTTTGACATTGCCTCGACTGCTTATTGTCTTTACCGCGCTGCTCCTGAGCGCCTGTACCAGTCAAAAAAGTAGCCCGGAACGCCACGCTAAACATGCGGTTTATCAGTTGGCACGTGAAGATTTCTCCCCCGAAATGCGAACCCAAATCCCAGACTCGATAAAAGCGTCTATTCCGTTCTTCGACCAGTTCTACAAGATGGGGAAAGCCGATCGGGCCAAGGGCTTAACGCAGCAACAGGCACAGCAGCAGGAAGCCTATTTCCGCAGCCCAGAATTCCTCAGTGACATGGGAAAGAAAGGGCAATTTATCAATCAGCAATATTCAGTGGATAACCCGCAAAAACAACGCCAGATATTGCTGGATTCCGCCGTGGCCACCTACTGGGATGGTTACGAAGGGCGGCCTTGAAGACTGCCTACAAATGATGCAATAAACCCGCCGTCAGGCGAGTTTGCTTGGCACGATGATCTGGCGGAGGCCTTGTTCGCCGCTGAGCTGGCCCAGCAGCTGTTGCGCAGCCTGCAGTCCGGCGCTGCCGTAGCCGAGATCGACCGAGAAGGTTTCGGGGAACAAGAAGTTAAGCAACGGGGTGTTACCGATGCCGCACACCTGCAGCGGCGTAATATGCTGCTGTTGCAGGTATTTGATGGCGCCGAGGGCGATGGTGTCGGAGGCGCACACCAGCGCGGTGGTCTGTGGTTCGATGGCTGAGGCAGCCAGCTGGAAGCCGCTCTGATAACTCAATTCACCCAAGGCCACATGGGGGGAAATCCCCCGTTGGCGGCAGGCGTCCAGATAGGCCTGGTGGCGGCGCAAACCGGTGGTGGCATCCGACAGTTGCACCCCCAAATAACTGATATGGCGATGCCCCTGCTGGTGCAAGCGTTCCATCAACAGCCGTACGGCGCCGTCGTCGTCGTAGCACACCGAGGAAAAACCGTCGTATTCCCGCGCCAGCACCACCATCTTTTCTTGCCATGGGCTGAGCATGGCCGCCGTCAGGCCGGTGAAGCCAAACAGGATCACCCCGTCGACGTTGCGCTGTTGAAGGACATGCAGATGCTCTTCCACCAGCCGGGTTTCAAACTGGCTTTCCATCACGATAGGGTCGAAACCGTGCTGATACAGCAGCGGCAGCATGGTGCGTACCGCCTGGTTTTCTGACGGTGAATCGAGACGGGAAACGATGATGCCGACCACTTTATCGCTCTGGCCGCGCATGGCGCGCGCCGATTTGGACGGGGTAAACCCCTGCTGACGGATCACCGCTTCCACCCGTTCGCGGGTTTGCGGGCTCACGCTGCCTTCGTTGTTCAGCACGCGTGATACGGTGGATTTGCCTACGCCGCTCAGGCGTGCGATGTCCTTGATGGTCAGCCGGTTTTGCATGGTTTACTTTTCGTTGAGGTTAAAAGGCGTAGACTGGCGGCCTACGCTGAATGCCCGTCAGCATAGCTTATTTTCCGCAACGGATCTTGACGCTATGCAGGGATTTATGTGCTGCGCTGAACGGCCGCTCTTGTCGTTCGATCTTTTCATTTACCGGAGGTTATCACCCGTATGGATCCCGATCCGACCCCGTTAGACACCCACTCGGTGATCCGGTAAAACCTGCTCGCTTTGCGCTGCTGTTTTACCGGTGAAGTAAACGGTAACCGGTAGCGCACGCCCGTCGTTCGCTCCTGCTGCTTTTAAAAAAACAGGATCTGCCCCGGCAGAGGCTTTTTGGCACATCCAAAAGCCCGGTTGGGAGCGATCCCGCGTTCACCCGCTGCCGGGAGGCAATGGGCGACGAGGTGCAAAATAATGAAACTGAAAAATATTCCCCGTCAGCTGTTGGGCATGCTCAGCCGCAATTTACCGCGCCGTTTGGTGCACCGCGATAGCCTGTTGGACAGCCTTGGCGGCAAAGCGCAAGGGTTGCCCGCCGGATTGGCACAGCAGCGGCTGGAATGCGCCGCTGCCGACGTCACCGATCTGTATCTGCGTTTTCACAGCCACCCGGAAGGCATCACTGCTCATGAGGCTGAGCGGGTGCGCGAACGCTGCGGCGAGAACGTCATCGACGAGCAGCAAAAAGAAGCCTGGTGGCAGCACCTGTGGCACTGTTATCGCAACCCGTTCAACCTGCTGCTGACCGCGCTTGGCATGATCTCTTACGCGACGGAAGATCTGACGGGCGCACTGGTGATCGCACTGATGGTGGTGATCTCCACGTTGTTGAACTTCATTCAGGAAGCGCGATCCAATCGGGCGGCGGACGCGCTGAAGGCGATGGTCAGCAACACCGCCACGGTGATCCGCAGCGACGCATTGTCCGGGAAAAGCGAACATCTTGAACTGCCGATCTCTCAACTGGTGCCGGGTGACATCATCAAACTGGCGGCAGGAGATATGATCCCGGCGGATCTGCGCGTGCTGTCGGCCAAGGATCTGTTTATCAGCCAGGCGGCGTTGACCGGCGAATCTCTGCCGGTAGAGAAAATCGCCGAGCTGCGCGAACAGGCAGAAGATCCGTTGGAGTGCCAGAACCTGTGCTTTATGGGCACCAACGTGGTCAGCGGCACCGCGCTGGCGATGGTGATCGGTACCGGCGGCGGCACCTACTTTGGCCAGTTGGCGCAGCGGGTCATCAGCCAGGATGAACAGCCGAACGCCTTCCAGACCGGCATCAGCAGGGTCAGTTGGCTGCTGATCCGTTTTATGCTGGTGATGACGCCGATCGTTTTGTTGATCAACGGCTACACCAAGGGTGACTGGTGGGAAGCTGCGCTGTTTGCGCTGTCGGTGGCGGTGGGGCTGACCCCGGAAATGCTGCCGATGATCGTCACTTCAACGCTGGCCAGAGGGGCAGTGAAACTGTCCAGGCAGAAAGTGATCGTCAAACGTCTGGATGCTATCCAAAACTTTGGCGCCATGGACGTTTTGTGCACTGATAAAACCGGCACCCTGACCCAGGATAAAATCGTGCTGGAGCGCCACACCGACGTGTTCGGTGCCGCCAGCGATCGCGTACTGCATTACGCCTGGCTGAACAGCTTCTACCAGACCGGCTTGAAAAACCTGCTCGACGTGGCAGTGCTGAGCTGCGCGGAACAAAACCAACAGCCGGATGCGTTGCAGCATTACCGTAAAGTGGATGAGATCCCGTTTGATTTTGAACGGCGCCGTATGTCGGTGGTGGTGGCCAAAGACGCGCAATATCACGAACTGATCTGCAAGGGCGCGCTGGAAGAGATGCTGGCGATTTGCAGCCATGTGCGGCAGGAAGATGAGGTGATCCCGCTCAGCGAAGCGCTGCTGGCGCGAATTCGGCGCATCACCGACGATCTCAACCAGCAAGGGTTGCGCGTAGTGGCGGTGGCCAACAAGATCTTGCCGGCCCAGGCCCATGAATACAGCGTGGCCGACGAGTCGGATTTGATCCTCGAGGGCTACGTGGCCTTCCTCGATCCGCCTAAAGAGAGCACGGCGCCGGCGTTGGCGGCGCTGAAAAACAGCGGTGTCACGGTGAAGATCCTTACCGGTGACAATGAGCTGGTGGCGGCGAAGGTGTGCAAAGACGTCGGGCTGGCGGCGGATCACGTATTGCGCGGCAGTGAAATCGAACAGATGAATGACGAACAGCTGGCGCAGGCTGCGGCGCGTACCACGGTGTTCGCCAAGCTGACGCCGCTGCATAAGGAACGCATCGTCAAGCTATTGCGCCAGCAGGGCCACGTGGTCGGCTTTATGGGGGACGGCATCAACGATGCGCCCGCTCTGCGTGCGGCGGATATCGGTATTTCGGTGGACTCCGCCGTGGATATCGCCAAGGAAGCGGCGGACATCATCCTGCTGGAAAAAAGCCTGATGGTGCTGGAGCAGGGGGTCATCGAGGGACGCCGTACTTTTGCCAACATGCTCAAGTACATCAAGATGACCGCTAGCTCCAATTTCGGCAACGTCTTCAGCGTGCTGATTGCCAGCGCCTTTTTGCCTTTCCTGCCGATGTTGCCGCTGCACCTGTTGATCCAGAACCTGATGTATGACATTTCACAGATCGCCATTCCGTTCGACAACGTCGACGACGATCAGATTACTCAGCCGCAACGCTGGAACTCCGGCGATATTGGACGCTTTATGGTATTTTTCGGGCCGATCAGCTCGATCTTCGACGTGCTGACCTTCAGCCTGATGTGGTGGGTTTTCAAGGCCAATACGCCTGAAATGCAGACGCTGTTCCAGTCCGGTTGGTTCGTGGAAGGCCTGCTGTCGCAAACGCTGATTGTGCATATGATCCGCACGCGCAAAATACCGTTTATCCAGAGCCGTCCTTCATGGCCGCTGTGCATGATGACCCTGCTGGTCATCGTTACCGGCATCGGCCTGACCTTCTCGCCGTTGGCCGGATTCCTGCAGCTGCAGGCATTGCCGCTCGGCTACTTCCCGTGGCTGGTGCTAATCCTGACCGGCTATATGGTGCTGACTCAGTGCGTGAAAGGCTGGTTTGTGCGCCGTTACGGCTGGCAGTAATCGCTGCGCCCCTCTTTCGCCTGGAAGAGGGGCATCTGTGATCCAACCCGGCTTTTCACCCTTGTCGTTGGACATCTGTCCTGTGCTCAGTCTTTATTTACAGCTTAGCTGTCTTCCCCTTTGCCTTTCAAACTACCGCGTTGTTGGCTGCACGTCTTCACCCTAGTCACTTAGCAAATCTAAGCTCCCAGGGATTCAGACGTTTGCCGCCTGGCGGTAATTTGAAATTCGTTGGGGAGCAATTGATATTTTTTCCTCTGAGGAATTTCTGATGCACAGAACTTTGCGTTATACGCTACTGGCTTCATCGTTATTGCTTTCCCTGGGCGCGCTGGCGCAGCCGGCCGGCGATCTGCCGCTAATGCCCTGGCCGCAGCAGGTTGAACTGACTCAGCCGGCGGGCAAGCTGGTGTTGGATCACCGTTTGTCGATTAGCCTGCAGGGGGACGATCTGGACGATGCGCTGCAGCGCTGGCGCCAACGTATTGAGCTGCAAACCGGCTGGACCCTGGTGCCGCAGGCCGAAAAAGCCACGGGCGTGGTCATCAAGGTGAATATCAAAGATAAGGTGGCGGCGCAGCCGCTGCCGGGGAGCGATGAAAGCTATAAATTGACGGTGACGCCGCAGGGGGTAACGCTGGCAGCCAATACCCGTTTCGGCGCGTTGCGCGGCATGGAAACCCTGCTGCAATTGGTGCAGACCGACGGGCAGAACACCTTCCTGCCGTTGGTGAGCATCACCGACGTACCGCGTTTCCCGTGGCGCGGTGTGCTGCTGGATTCGGCACGTCATTTCCTGCCGTTGGCGGACATTCTGCGTCAGCTCGACGGCATGGCGGCGGCCAAACTCAACGTGTTCCACTGGCACCTGACCGACGATCAGGGCTGGCGCTTTGCCTCCGAGCGCTATCCTAAACTGCAACAGCAGGCCAGCGACGGCCAGTTCTACACACGCGAACAGATGCAACAGGTAGTGGCTTACGCTAGCGCGCGCGGTATCCGGGTAGTACCTGAAATCGATCTGCCTGGCCATGCTTCCAGTATCGCCGTGGCCTACCCGGAATTGATGAGCGCGCCGGGCCCGTATTCGATGGAGCGCAAGTGGGGTGTGCATCTGCCGACGCTGGATCCGACCCGCGATGAAGTTTATCGGTTTGTTGACGCCATCATTGGCGAACTGGCTGCGATCTTCCCCGATCCTTATTTGCACATTGGCGGTGATGAGGTTGATGCCAGCCAGTGGAAGCAGTCCAAAACCATTCAGGCCTTTATGCAGCAGCACCAGTTGGCGGACACCCATGCGCTGCAGGCCTACTTCAATCAGAAGCTGGAGAAAATCCTCGAACAGCATCAGCGTCAGATGGTGGGTTGGGATGAGATCTATCATCCGTCGCTGCCGCGCAGCATTGTCATCCAGTCCTGGCAGGGGCAGGACTCGCTCGGCGCCAGCGCACAGGACGGTTACCAGGGCATTCTGTCTACCGGTTTTTACCTCGATCAACCGCAAAGCGCGGCCTATCACTATCGCAATGAGATCCTGCCGCAGCCGCTGGGCGTCGACACCGAGGTGCAGCCGGATGAAAAGGCGCAAAGCTGGCAGTTCAGCATGCCGCGGCTGAAGGGCAGCGCGGTAGAAGGCAGTTTTACCCTGATTGAAGGCAAGCAGGGCTGGCGGGGTTTTATCGATTTCAACGGTAAATCGCGCCGTGCGTTGCACGATATCGTCTGGCGTTCTCCGCAGCAGGTGAGCTTCCGGCTCGACAGCTGGATGGGGGATACCCGCCCGGTATTTACCCTGAGCCAGGACCAGCTCAGCGGCTATACGCTGGTGGGCAACGTGCGTTACCCGACCAGCGGCAGCAAGCTGACGGCGATCCCGGTGGGCAAGATGCCGGTGGTGCCGGAGACGAAGCAGCAGGCCAATATTCTCGGCGGTGAGGCGGCGCTGTGGGCGGAAAACATCAGGGCGCCGATCCTCGATCTCAAGCTCTGGCCGCGTGGGTTCGCGGTGGCGGAGCGCTTGTGGTCTGCGCAGGACGTGACCGATGAAAATAATATGTACCGCAGGCTGGCGGCAGTCGATGCCTGGTCGGTGGTGTCGGTGGGGTTGCAACAGCATGCGGAAACCGCACGCGAGTTCACCCGGTTGGCAAACAGCGTGACGATAGCACCGCTGCAAACCTTGGCCGAAGCGGTGGAGCCGGGCCAGTACTACACTCGACAGCATCTGAAATTCAAAGCCGGTAACTATCACCAGTTCGAACCGCTGAACCGTTTTGCCGACGCACTGCCGGCGGAAAGCAACGCGGTGCGCGAGATGGGCATGCAGGTTGCGGCGTTGGTGAAGGACCGCAACGATCGGGCGGCGGCGCAGGCGTTGCGCGAACGTTTACAACGCTGGCAGCTCAATACCGCACCGGTAAAAACGGTGATTGCCGGTAACCGGCTGATGCAGGATCTGGCACCGGTGGCGCAGGATGTCGGCGCGCTGTCCACGCTGGGGTTGATGCTGTTGGAGCGTTATCAACAGGGTAAACCGCTGAACAAGGCAGAAGCGACGCAGATACAGCAGCAATTGGACGCGGCGGCGCAGATACGCGACGAAGTGGTGATTGCGGCGGTCTATCCGCTGGAAGCGCTTTTGCGCGCCAGCGCTATCGAATGAGATAAGTCAGTATATGTAGCGCTCTGCATATGTAGGGGCTCAGCATGCTGAGCCCTCAAAACCTACAGTTGCAACGGCGGCAACTGTTTGAAAATACTGACCAGCCCTTCGCCCCAGCCTTTACGGATGGCGCTAAAATGCGGGTGATCTTCGGTGATACGGTACTGCTGCGCACTGCTAAAGCTGTCGCGCGGGTAGATCATCACGTCGAGCGGCAGGCCGACCGACAGGTTGCTGCGCAGCGTCGAATCCAGAGAGATCAGCGCGCACTGCATCGCCTGTTCCAGCGGGGTGTCGTAGGTCAGTACCCGATCGATAATCGGTTTGCCGTATTTGCTTTCGCCAATCTGGAAATAGGGCGTATCGCGGGTGGCCTCGATAAAATTACCCTGCGGGTAAATATGGAATAGCCGCATCTCTTCACCGCTGATCTGGCCGCCGAGCAGCAGGCTGCAGCTAAAGTCGGTCGTGCTGCCGCTTTGCTGGGCTTCGCTGTCGCGTTGGATCACTTCCCGCACCGTTTCGCCCACCAGCGTGGCGGCTTCGTACATGCTCGGTGCGTTCAGCAGGTTCAGGCGTTCGGGATCTTTGCTGCGGCGCTGTAGCAGGCTGATGATGCTCTGAGTGGTCGCCAGGTTGCCGGCGCTTTGCAACACCAGCATGCGTTCACCGTCCTGCTGAAACACGTGCAGTTTGCGGAAGGTGGAAATATGATCCACGCCGGCATTGGTGCGCGAATCGGAAGCAAAGACCAGCCCGGAAGACAAGCGCATGGCCACACAATAGGTCATACCACAATCCCTCAAAACGATACTGGCACGCCGCCAACCGCCAGCGTGCCGTAAACCTTGGTTTTCGGCAAGAGGCTACTGGCCGGTTGGCATCATCTGCACTTCGGCGATGGTCTGCATGTTCTCGCAGCCACCGCCGAGCCGCATCCCGCGTACCGGGCAGGCGTCGAGATAGTCGATGCCCACCGCCAGCTTAAGGTGTTGATTCGGCAGGCGTGTATTGTTGGTGACGTCAAAGCTGTGCCAGCGGTCGTCGACCCAGGCCTCAGCCCAGGCGTGGGTGGCGACGTGGGCCGAGTCCTCGCTGTAAAGATAGCCGCTGACATAGCGCGCCGGAATGTTCAGGCTGCGGCAGCAGGCCAAAAATACGTGGGTATGATCCTGACAGACGCCGGTGCCGGTCGCGAATGCCTGGGCCGCGCTGTCGGTGACGCTGGTCGACCCTGGGGTGTACGGCATTTTGAGCAGCAGCTCGCCCATCAGATTTTCCAGCCCGTCCAGCACCGCCTGCGGCTGGTAGTAGCGCAGGGCGAAGGCCTGGATCGCGCTGTCGGGTTGGGTCAGCGGGCTGTGGCGCAGGAAGACCAGCGGCGACAAATGCCCCATCACCTGATCTTCGGCACCGTCTTCAATTTCCACCACGCCGTGGGCCTGAATGCTGATGGCCTGGTGCGGGTGATCCAGCGTCAGCACGTGCAGCACGTTGCCGAAGGCATCGGTGGTGCACACGGCATCTTCCGGCAGCGTCAACTGCCATGAAATGATGCGCTGATGCTCCGAATCCTGCGGCGTCAGGCGCAGATACTGAGTGCTGCGCTGCACCTGCTGGGCATAGGTATAGTGGGTGTTGTGCTCAATGTTCAGTTTCATTGCGCCTCCAGATAAGTGTGATGGATGCTCTCCGCGATGCCGCTAATCTGGCCGAGAAACGCGTCCAGCCAGTCGTTCAACCCGACCTTGTTCAGATCTTTCATGCTGCTAAAGCGCAGCTCGGCGTGCAGCGTATGCGCCAGCCGGCGCGGCTGATTGGCACTGTTGCCGCCAATTTGCTCCAGCTGTTGCACCAGATCGCCGACGCAGGCCAGCAAGGAGCGGGGGATTTCATTACGCAGGATCATCAGTTCGGCAATGGTGTCCCGACTGAGCTGCTGCTTGTAGATGCTGTGGTAGGCTTCGCGTGCGCTCACTGCACGCAACAGCGTGTCCATGCGGTAATATTCGCGCACCGGGTCGCCGTCGCTGTCCATCAGCGAGTTCTTGACCCCTAACAGACGGGCAGTGCTGTCTGCGCGCTCCAGCAGGGTGCCGAGACGGATAAAGCACATGGCGTCGCTGCGCAGCAAAGTGCCGAACATCGCACCGCGAAACAGGTGAGAACGTTCCTTCACCCAGTCAAAAAAGCCATCCGCGCCCACCGATCCTATGCCCTGACGGCGGATCAGCTTCATTTCGATCCAGGTGGCGTTGATGCATTCCCAGACCTCGGAAGACAGGCTGCCGCGCACCGCATGGGCGTTGTTCCAGCCCATTTGCAGACAGCTGTAAATGCTGCTGTGGTTGCGGCTGTCGAGCGCAAAAAAGCTCACCAGATTGGCCATCGTCAGGTCGGGGTAGGCGGCGGCATACAGCTGTCCGGTACTGGTCAGATTGAGCGGTACCTGCAGATCCTGATCCTCGCTGTCGCGGATCGGCATCATCGACAGCTTGTTGGTGACGTCGAGCACCCGGGCGATGCTTTCCGCCCGCTCCAGATAGCGGGCCATCCAATAGAGTTCACTGGCAGTTCGGCTCAGCATGCGTCGTCCTCCAACACCCAGGTATCCTTGGTTCCCCCGCCTTGCGACGAGTTGACCACCAGTGAGCCTTGCGCCAGCGCCACGCGCGTCAGGCCGCCTGGCACCAGGCGGATTTCCGCGCCGCTGAGGGCGAACGGCCGTAAATCGATATGTCGCGGCGCCAGGCCGTCGTTGACGAAGGTCGGGCAGGTCGACAACGCCAGCGTGTTTTGCGCAATGTAGTTATGCGGCTTGGCCAGCAGCAGGCTGCGGAAGTGAGCGATTTCGTCTTTGGTCGCCGCCGGGCCGATCAGCATGCCGTAGCCGCCGGCACCGTGCACCTCCTTCACCACCATCTGTTCCAGGTTCGCCAGCACGTACGACAGTTCATTCTTGTGGCGGCATTGCCAGGTGGGCACGTTATTGAGGATCGGCTCTTCCTGCAGGTAGAAACGCACCATGTCCGGCACGTACGGATAAATTGACTTGTCGTCGGCCACGCCGGTGCCGATGGCGTTGGCCAACACCACGTTGCCGGCACGGTATACCGACAGCAGGCCCGGCACGCCGAGCATCGAATCCGGGCGGAACGCCAGCGGATCGAGGAAGGCGTCGTCCACCCGGCGGTAGATGACATCCACCTTGCAAGGCCCGGCGGTGGTGCGCATAAAGACCGCCCCGTCCTTGACGAACAGGTCGGCGCTTTCCACCAGCTCAACCCCCATCTGCTGCGCCAGGAAGCTGTGTTCGAAGTAGGCGCTGTTGAAGCGGCCCGGCGTCAGCACCACCACGGTAGGATCGTTGATCGGCGAGCTTTCACGCAGGGTTTGCAGCAGGTGCGACGGGTAGCGCTCCACCGGCGCGATGCGTTGCTGAGCGAACAGCTCCGGGTACAGGCGCATCATCATTTTGCGGTTTTCCAGCATATAGGAAACGCCGGACGGGGTGCGCAGGTTGTCTTCCAGCACGTAATACTGGCCGTCACCGTTGCGTACCATATCCACGCCGACGATGTGCGCGTAAATATTGCGGTGCAGATCGACCCCTTGCATGCAGGGTTGATATTGATCGTTGGCCAGCACCTGTTCCGCCGGAATGATCCCGGCTTTCAGAATGTGTTGTTGATGGTAAATATCGTGCAGAAAGGCGTTAAGCGCCTGTACGCGCTGGCGAATACCGCGATCGAGCATCGCCCACTCGCTGGCGGGTATGATGCGCGGTACGCTGTCGAACGGAATCAAGCGCTCAGCGCCGTCATCCTCACCATAAACGTTAAAGGTAATCCCCACCCGGTGAAACAGCAGCGCAGCCTCTTCCCTCTTGCGTTGAATGGCCTTTTGGTCAGCCTGTTGCAGCCAATGCCAGTAAGCCTCGTAGTGACCCCGGTGCTTACCCTCAGCCAGAAGCATCTCATCAAAAAACGGTGAAGCAGACAGATCGATATTTAGCATCATCACCTCGTCGACATTGCAGGCTGTATACAGAACCAGCATAAAATGTGCCAAGGTGATAAAGGGGCGAAAATGACGCGAAAACGCCGGCTCGCGGCAGTAAATGGCCCGCTTTGGGTGCAACCAAAGCGGGCGCTGCCTTAAAACGGGGCAAAACTGCGGCGCGTGTGGGTTGGCTATGAGCAGTGATGGCGCAACTCACCGTGCAAAGGACGCGGGCGGGCCCTGAGGACCCGCCCTGGTATTTATACCTGCAATGCTTGCTGCGAAGTGCCGATAGACTGCCGCAGATAATTCAGTAGCATTTGCCGGGTAAACCGCGGTTCTTCGATCCCGCTGTGCCGCAGGAAATGCTGCAGGTTGCTGCAATCCCATTGGTAGGTATTTTGGTAGAGCTGCACCGTCGATTGCCCATTCACCATATTGTCCCTGAACAGGCTGAGCAACGGGTAGAGCGGTGCATTAGCGTCGTGTTCCCACTGTGCTCGCCATTGATCGAAAGGCAACTGTCGGAAGCGGTAGCCACACTCGCGCTCCAGCAGGCGGAAGAAGGCTTGCAGCGTCAGGTTATTCTGGTGCTGGTGGATCAGGTTGAATTTCTTCCCTAACGCCTGAGGGTTGCGAGTGATATGGGCAATGGATTGGGTCATATAGTCCACCGTCGTCAGGCCCTCGCGCAGGTCTTGCAACACTGGCAGGGTGCCGCTGGTGATACAGGTTTTGACTAGCCGTCCCCACCATTGGTAGCTGGCGCTGACGCCGGTTCGGCTGTGGAAGGTGGCGTACCCCAGACGGAAGGTCATTAGCGGCAGGCCTTGCGATGCCGCCAGATCGGCAATTTTCTCCATTACCCATTTGCTGCGGACGTAGCCGATATCAGTGATCACCGCCGGCAGGTTCTGATCTATGTCGTCACTTTCCAGCATCACCCGTTTTCCGGTATGCAAGTGCCCCCAGCTGTAGACCGAAATCGTCGACATCAACATCAGTGGTTTGGTGCGTCGGTACGCGGCAAAACGAATGATTTCGCGCAGGCCCTGCACATTATCGCGTTTCATATAAGAATAGGGCTGGATAAAGTTCACCGCACTTGCCGAATGATAAATGATATCGATCCGCTGGCTGAGTTCACGGAAGTGCTCAGGTGACAGGGCGAAATCGTGCTCGGCCACGTCGCCGGGGATCAGATGGACGCGCGCGTACTGCTCGGCGGATAAAGTAATCTGATAGCGATTCAGGATCTCGTCGAGTCGTTGCTGCGGGGATATCCGGCTGCGCTGCCGCACCAGGCAATACAACTCGGCACGGGTTGTGGCGAGCAACTCTGCCAGCAGATGCGCACCGACAAAGCCGGTGGCGCCGGTGAGCAAAATGGCTTTGGGGTCGCTGACCTGTCGCACATCATAATCCGGGTTGATGGTGATATCTGCAGGCAGCCAAACATCGTCTTGCAGAGCACGTACCGGTTCGCTGTCCACCGTCGGCAGTGCATGGCCGCTGCGTTCATCCAGCGCCTGCGACAGACGGTTTATCGTCGGATATTCATAAATATCGCGCACATAGACTTTGACTCCGATTTTGTTATCGATGGCCGTCGCCAGCTTTGCTGCCAGCAGTGAATGGCCGCCGATGTCGAAAAAGTTGTCTTCGGCGCGGATATTCGCCGTCCCCAATACCTGGCTCCAAATAGCGGCAATGATCTGCCGGCTGCCGGTCAGCGTCTCTGCTGCCAGAGACTGATCCGTGCGGGAAAGGTCCAACAGCGCGGCCTTATCGGTTTTACCATTGGCATTGATCGGCATGCGTTCCATCACCAGGAAGCTGGCGGGCAGGAAGTATGAAGGTAACATTTCTTTCAGCTGCTGCTTCACACGTTCGACCAACTCGCCGTCGTCATTGTCAGCCGCCAGAAACGCCACAATCTGTTTATTTGCAGGATCCTGAGGTTGGGTGGCGATAGCGACAGCCGCCTTCACTCCCGCAATCTGCACCATAACGCTTTCTATTTCGCCCAGTTCCACGCGGTTACCGCGGATTTTGATCTGGTCGTCTAGACGCCCGAGGTATTGAATGCGTTGATCCGGTAGCCAGCGTGCCCGATCGCCGCTGCGGTAGAGGCGTTTACCGGCAAAATGCACCGGGGTAATAAACTTTTCTGCGGTGAGCTGTGGGTCATTCAGGTAACCACGAGCCAGGCAACGGCCACTGATATAAAGCTCGCCAGCCTGTTGGCCACTCACCGGTTGCAGATGATCGTCGAGAATGAAAATCTCGGTGTCTGCCACCGGTCGACCGATAGTCGCGGCCGAGTTTTGTGTTGCACAAGTGACCCGATTCCAAGTGGCGAAGATGGTCGCTTCAGTGGGGCCGTAGTAATCCACCAAGGGGTAACTCACTCCACGGAGATCGATCGGGTTGAGTTTTTCCCCGGCGGTAAACAGATAGCGCAGCGCCAGGTTTTCCGGCTGTGGCGCGCCGACGATTTCAGCCACCAACACCGTGGGCACGAAAGCATGGGTGATCTGGTGGTCTGCGAAGAAGTTGAGCAGGGCAGAGGGCTGCAGTCGGGTCTCTTCTTGCGGCAAATATAGCGTGCCGCCGCTGAGCAATGCTGCCCAGATTTCCCACTGGGCCACATCAAAGCCGATACCGGCTATCAGCGTGGAACGGCTTTCATGGCTCATGGCGAATTTTTGATTATGCCAGAGAATAATATTCAACAGTGAATGATGTTCAATCATCACCCCCTTGGGCTTGCCGGTAGTGCCAGAGGTGAAAATAATATAAGCCGTTGCATCACTCTTGGAATTTATTAATTCAAAAGGAACCAGTTTATCTGATGTAATATTATCAATGGCAATAATTTTCACATCGGGGTTATTTATTTCAAAAGTAATTGATAAGTTACTCAATATGATTACTTTTGACCCGCTTTGTCTGACAATATCCAGAATTCTTTTTTCAGGATATCGGGCATCGATGGGAATATAACTTGCTCCAGCTTTGATAATCGCCAGGATACCTATCAGCAATTCCGGCGTGCGCAGCGCGACTAATGGCACGTTGTCACCGGGGCTAACGCCCTGCCGTTGCAACTGACCGCAGAGTCGGTTGCTGGCTTCATTTAACTGTCGGTAGGTAATACGTTGATCGTCACTGACGATCGCCAGTGCTTCGGGGGAATAAGTGACCTGTTGGATAAAATAATCCAATATGCTTTGAGCCATGGGATATTCTCCTGAGATAATTAGTCTGGTTAATAAATCACAAGAAATCATAGCCTGGCCGGGCGAAAATAATTATAGACGTATTTTTAATGCGGAATTGTAAATGTGGGGAGGATAGGTCTATCGTTATAAAATAATTGAAATAATAAAAATACTAAAAATAAAAACGGCCAGCCTGGGCTGACCGTTGGGCGCGTGGTCGCGGTATTAGCGACGAACGGCGATGGCTTCGATTTCGATTTTCACGTCTTTCGGCAGACGGGCCACTTCAACGCAGGAACGGGCCGGGAACGGCGCGCTGTGCTCGGTGAAGAAAGCTTCATAAGCGGCGTTAACGGTAGCGAAGTCGTTCAGATCTTTCACGAAAACCGTGGTTTTCACGATATCGGCCACTTTCAGGCCGGCGGCTTCAACGATCGCTTTAACGTTTTCCAGCGACTGGCGAGCCTGAGCGGCAACGTCGTCGGCAACGGCGCCGGTTTTCGGATCGACCGGGATCTGGCCGGAAGTGATGATCATGCTGCCCAGATCAACGCCCTGCACGTAAGGACCAATGGCTGCCGGGGCGAGTTCAGTGCTGATGTTACGTGACATTTTTTCTCCTGATATACCCTTCGTCTTTCAAATCGCAGCGCGGTGGGCTGCGTGGCTCTCCGTAGCGTCGGGCCCGGTATTCGGTGCCCCTACGGGGTTCCCATTATAGGCAGTCACCGGGAGAATAACAGCCTCATCTCCCGGCCGCCGGCCGAACTCAGTCCGCCTGCAAGACCACCTGATGCTCGAACTCTTTTTCGCAGTAGCGGCATTTCAGGTGTACGTCGCCGTCGCGGGATTTCACGCTAAAGCTGGAAGACACCGGTTCGCTGCGGCTGATGCAGTTGCTGTTCGGGCAGGTCAGCACGCCGTCGATGTGATCCGGCAGGCTGAGGGTCAGCTTGCGTACCACTTCATAATTGTCGATGCGGTTAACCGTGGCTTTCGGCGCGTACATGGCCAGTTGGTTGGCCTGTTGCTCCGTCAGGAAGGTGTTTTCGATTTTGATCAGGTCTTTACGGCCCAGCTCGTTGGAAGGCAGGTTCAGGCCGATGGTGATGCGCTGGTCGGTGGCGGTCAGCTTGAACAGCGTCAGCAGCTTAAACCCGATCTGTGCCGGAATATGGTCAATCACCGTGCCGCACTTGATCGCTTCAACCTGCAGTTTGTTATCGTGAGTCATGACGGTTCCCCCTTAAAGAGCCAAATCTGCGTTTAAAACCAGCGCCAGCAGCGCCTGACGGGCAAAAATGCCGTTACCCGCCTGCTGGAAATAGTAGGCGTACGGCGTTTTGTCCACGTCGGTAGTGATTTCGTCAATACGTGGCAGCGGGTGCAGCACCTTGAGGTTGGCGCGTGCGCCGGCCAGATCCGCTGCGCGCAGAACGAACTGCGCCTTCACGTTGGCGTATTCGGAAGGATCCAGACGCTCTTTCTGCACCCGGGTCATGTAGAGAATATCCAGCTCGGGGACCACTTCTTCAATGCTGCTGTGCAGGCTGAACTCGATGCCTTTCTCTTCCAGCATTTGCAGGATATAGGCCGGCATTGCCAGCGCGTCCGGCGCGATGAAGAAGAAGCGGTTGCCTTCAAACTTGGCCAGCGCCTGCGCCAGTGAGTGCACGGTGCGGCCGTATTTCAGGTCGCCAACCATGGCGATATTGATGTTGTTCAGGCGGCCCTGGGTTTCCTGAATGGTGAACAGGTCGAGCAGCGTCTGGGTCGGGTGCTGGTTGGCGCCGTCACCGGCGTTGAGCACCGGGATGCCGCCGGAGAATTCGGTCGCCAGGCGCGCCGCGCCTTCCTGCGGATGGCGCATGACGATGGCGTCGACGTAGGTGCCAATCACCGAGATGGTGTCGGCCAGCGTTTCGCCTTTCTTGCCGAGCGAGGTGTTGCTGCCGTCGGCAAAGCCCACCACCGAAGCGCCCAGACGGTGCATCGAGGTTTCAAACGACAGGCGGGTACGGGTCGAGGCTTCAAAGAAGCAGCTGGCGATCACCTTGTGTTTTAGCAGCTCGGGTTGCGGATTGGCTTTCAGGCTGGCGGCGGTGCGCAGCACCAGCTCCAGATCCTCGCGGCTGAGATCGTTAATAGAGATGATATGTTTGTGATACAGCGGGTTGGCCATTTTTCACTCTCCTCGACTCGTGCCCGTGGCGCGGGGCTTTGAACAGATTTTTCAGGCAAAAAAAAGCCCCTCAACGAGGGGCTTGAAACGATCGGTTTAGCAACAGGAGAAACAACGGCAGTTGGCTGCCGATTGGCAGTCGGTTTTGTCGGTTGTGGCTAACAAAACAAACGTCGTTTTTCATGCTTTCTCCTGGCAAATTGTCGCGCATTATACTCGCGCCTTTGTCCACTGCAAGCGCTAAAACGCCGATTTTTGTCATTTCGCAATCGATTGGCTGGTAGCCTTTAGCCGCATGGCAGAAAATTTACCTTCAGTGGGCTCGGCGCAGCAAAATCACCAGAACGAAAACGCCGCCCAGCCCGGCGGTAATGATCCCGATGGGCAGCTCTTGGGGGGCGGTGATGACGCGGCTCAGCAGATCGCCGGCAGAGAGCAATATGGCCCCTAACACCCCGACCAACGGCAGCAGACGCCGGTGACGTACGCCGGTAAAAGGGCGCGCCAGATGGGGAACCATTAAGCCGACAAATCCTATCACCCCGGTCAATGCCACCAGTAATGCCGTCGCCAACGAACAGCAAAGAAACACTTCCGTGCGCAAACGGCGGGTGTTGATGCCCAGCGTGCCGGCGGTCTGTTCGCCCGCCAGTAAACCGTCCAGCGATCGCCAGCGCAAGGCAATCAATACCACCAGCAACAGCAGCGCTATCAAGGCAAAAATCACATTATCCCAGCGGGCCAGCCCCAGCCCGCCCAGCGTCCAGAACAGTACGCTGCTGGCGGTACGCTGATCGCCGGAAAAAACCAGATAGTTGGTGAAGGCCCCGAATAAAAAAGAGACCGCCAGCCCGCAGATAATCAGTTTTTCGGTGCCTTTTTGCGATTGAGTCATAAAAATAACCAGCACTACGGCAGCAGAGAGCATGCCACCGGCAAAGGAAGACACCGGTAACGTCCAGGCCCCGAGGCTATCACCGAGACGGGTCATCACCAGCACCACGCCAGAGGAGGCGCCAGAGGAGAGGCCAAACAGAAAGGGATCGGCCAAATCGTTGCGGGTTGTGGTTTGCAACAGTGCGCCGACCAACGCCAGGCCAGCCCCCGCCAGTAGCCCAAGCAAGGTGCGTGGCAAACGCAGTTCCAGCACGATGCTCTTGATCATGGGGGGCACATCACCCGGGACGATGCCCAGCGCGCTTAACACCTGGGCAAGAGAGAGCGACACGCTGCCTTGGGCGACATTGGCGAAGATTAACCCTGCCAATAACAGCGGGGCGAGGGTCCAGGCCAGCCTGAAACGTATTTTTTCCGACATCAGCTAACAGCGGCAGGATAAAGGGCCTGAGCCAGTTTGTGGATCGCCTCAATATTGACCGGCCCCGGTGTTAACGCCTGGTATTTCAATTTCAAATAGCGGTGATGGACCACTGCCGGGGTTTGCTTCATCAGGGGGTGTTGTTCAAGGAAAAGCTGCCGCGCATCGATGCTGTCGGTGGGCTCAGCCTGATAGTCCACCAGAATGATAAATTCAGGCTCTGTCGCCGCCACGCTTTCCCAATTGGTGTTCACCCAGCTGGTGTTCAGGGTATCCATCACGTTTGTTGCCCCAGCGGCTTCAATAATCGCCGTCGGCATGGCGTAGGCCCCGCTGGTGTAGGGCTTTTCTTCGCCGGAATCATAAAGGAACACCCTGACGGGTTTTTGCGTCGCAATTTTGCGATGGATATCTGCCACCTGCCGTTGCCAGCCTGCGACCAGCTTTTCCGCCTGTTCCTGTTTACCAAAGACTTTGCCGAGCCTGATCATATCGTCGTAGAGCAAATCCATGCTGGCCCGCGGCCGATGATTGTCGACGTGGATGCAGCTTTCACTCAACACCAGCGTTTTGATATTGAATTTTGCCAGCGCTTGCGGGGTCACCTCCCCACGAAGACCATAATTCCAACCGGCGAAGAACAGGTCTGGGCTGGCGGCGAGAAGGTTTTCGATCGTCGGGTATTTGGGGGCCAGTTCAGGAATGGTTCCCTGCTGCTGCGTGAATTCAGGGATGTTTTTGTACCAGCCGGAGATCCCTGTCACGCCGACGATAGAAGGCTGGAGCTGCAGGGCAAAGGCCATTTGCGACATATTGATATCTTGAATAATGGCACGCTGTGGCGGGCGTTCAAAGGTCAAGGGCTGACCGCAGTTGTCCACCGTAACCGGGAAACCAGAGGCCCCGGCGCTTGCCGCGGTGAATGCCAGTAACGCGGCGAGGGTTAACTTTTTCACATCGACTCCAGATTCATTGCACCGAAAGGCTATTGATTGGGCATTACCGTCGGTTGTCTGGCCTGGCGTCAGTGGGGCGGAGGAAGGTCATCCCACTCGGGTAACCCCGTGGGCAAAACGGCAAAACCGAAGTCAATAACCCGGTTTATTGGAAACGGGGGCAACATACCTGAATAATTCGTATGACAAATATAGTTAGATCAAACAATTGTCGGTTGTGGCGAATATCGCGGGGATTATGTCGGTAAAGCCTCGAAGAAACGCACAGCTTCGCCGCTTTCCGGATGACGAACCTGCAGCGTTCTCATGCCAAACACCTGTTGCAGGTGCGCCGATTCCAGCACCGTTTCAGGGCGGTCATAACAAAGGATTTTCCCTTTATTGATGATCATCACCTTATCGGAAAAGGGTTGCACCAGCTCGAGATCGTGCAGCACTTTTATCGTGGCTATCTTTTTTTCATGGATCAGCGACAGCAGTTGATGTCGGGCCAGCGGATCGAGATGGTTAGTGGGTTCATCAAGCAATAACAGCACCGGCTGCTGCGCCAATGCTCTGGCGAACCCGGCGCGCTGGCGTTCACCGCCTGAAAGCTTGCCCAGCGGGCTATGTTGCAGGTGGCCGATACCCACCTCCTCCATCGCTTTTGCAACTATCAGCGCGTGTTGAGATGGCGAATGATCGGCCAGCCAGGGCAGTCGTCCCAGCGCCACATACTCGCTAACCTTAAGCCGTAAATCCGCATCATCGTGCTGGCTCAGCAAGGCGATAGCGCGGGCGCGTTGCAGGGGTTTTAAGCTGGCTAGGGGCGTTCCCTGAAAGAGAATTTCGCCTTCGGTCGGCTTGAGCTCACAGGTCAGTAGCCGCAATAGCGTGGATTTCCCACTGCCGTTCGGGCCGATAATGGTAACGGATTCACCGGGTTGAATACTGAAGCTGGCCCGATCAATTCGCGGGGCTTTCCCTGGGGTCGCCAGAGAAAGATTCTGCACCGACAGCAGGCTGTCGGTGGGCAGGCTGGTCATGAAATATCCTTTTCCGAGCTCAGAAAAATGTCTCAATGGTTTCTATAACGTTGTAATTATCATCAATCACCAACAGCGTCTTCCATTTATCGAAGGTCAGGCAGGGGTGAGAGGTGGCAAACACCAGTATATCTCCAACCTGCACCGGGAAGTCTGCCGGGCAGCTTAACATGGCGTGCTGGTCCATAATCCCCTGGGTGGTTAACTGCTGCACGCCACTGTCTTGCCGAACCCCGTTGCGGTAATGGGCGATCGGCTGCGGTAATCCGGCGTCAAAAGCCGCGTCTCGCTTGCCAAAATTGACGATAACCCGGCCCGGCTCCGGCACCGACTGTACCAGCGCTATCAATTCCAATGCCGAGGTTAGCTCCCCCGCCAGATCGCAGGCGTAGCTATCGCGGGCCAGCACCGCATTTTGCGCGTCCTGATAAATTCCCCGATCGTGGGTGATGTAACAGCCGGGGCGGATCACCCGACGGCAGTTTTCCGGCAGAGACTCTTCACCCCAAACGCGGCAAACCACGTCATACCAGGAAGAGCCCGCACCGGTGAGGATTGCTTCTTCACCGCTGAGCAGACGTTGCCGGTGCAGTTCACGCAGCAAGCCGGCGGCGTCACGCAGGAACTGTTCGATTTTACTCTGGGCGTCGTCGCCGTGCATCACGCCTTCATATAGCTCGATACCCTGCAGGCGCAGCCCTGGCAGCCCGGCAATATCCTGCGCCAGTTGCTCGGCTTGTGCCACGCTACGGCAGCCGCAGCGGCCACCGGGCACGCCCAGCTCTAACAGGACATCCAGGGTTTGCCCATGCTGGCTGAAAAACGCCGAGAGGGCTTGCGCATTGCTCAGGCTGTCGATGCAGCAAAGGAAAAGGGTGGAGGGATGTTGCGCTTTCAATTCGGCCACGAGTCGCATATTGGCCTTGCCGACCAGTTGGTTGGCCATCAGTACCCGGGGTACGCCCGCCTCCATTGCCACCTTCGCCTGCCAGGCGGAACCGACGCCCACCGCCCAGGCGCCCTGGGCTACCTGACGCTGGAAGATCCAGGGGGTCATGGTGGTTTTACCGTGCGGGGCCAGCGAGACGCCGCGTGCATCGGCATAGTTTTGCATCCAGGCGATATTGTTTTCCAGGCTGCTGAGCTTGATCACCGCGGCCGGCAGGCAGACATCTTCGTTAAGCAGGTTTGCCGGCGCAGACGGGTCACTGCGCAGCACGGCGGCCTTATGGGTAACGGTGAAATCTTTTTGGTATTTCATAACATTATCCTTTGGGTGCTCTATCTTTTTTAAATTGGGGTATCTTGATTTATTTATTTGATTTTAATTGAATTTAAATATTATTTTTTTATTTTAGGGTACAAAGTATCATTTTTAACGCTGATTTTTGTGTAGTCTTCCACTGTTTTCTTGCATTGTAAATGACAAAATTTAATCACTATGGGGTGAGGCGATGGGTGTGGATATCGACATTATCTCGCGCATTACAGAGCTTTTTATTGAGCTGAGCAGCGCCGAAAAACGTATCGCGCAATTCATTCTGGACGAGGCGGACGCGGTGACCGCTTTGCCGATTGCCGAGCTGGCCCGGCAGGCCAACGTCAGCCAGGCCTCGATCACGCGCTTCGCCAAAACGCTGGGTTGCCGTGACGTGCGGGACCTTAAGGTCAAGCTGGCGCAGTCGTTGGCGGTGGGGCAACGGTTTATCCATGAAGAACCGGACCTGGAAGGGATCCAGGGGATTTACGAAACCATCATCAATGTCCTGACGATTAACCGCCGGACGATCGATGAGCCGGCGCTGGCCAAAGCGGTGGAGTGGCTCAGCGACGCGCGGCAAATTCTGGCCATTGGCATGGGGGGCGGCTCGACCATTTGTGCCGCTGAGGTACAGCACCGTCTGTTTCGGCTCGGGCTGCCGGTGACCGCGCAAAGCGACGGCTTGCTGGTGCGCATGATGGCGGCGGCGGTGGCCAGGCAGGATGTGGTAGTGGCGCTGTCGCTGGGCGGCTACACGCAGGAAGTGGTGGAAAGCGCGGCGATTGCTCGCCAGTACGGGGCCAAAGTGGTGGCCATCACGCCGGCAGGAACGCCGCTGGCGGCGCAGGCCGACGTGCTGTTGGCGCTGGTGGTGCGGGAAAATGATTACATCTACAAACCCAGTACTTCGCGCTACGCCATGTTGGCGATGGTTGACGTGCTGGCGACTGCGCTGGCCATGGCGAATAAACGCCAGTCCCGGGATCGTCTGCGCCGCATCAAGCTGGCGCTGGACAGTCACCGTGGAGGAGAAGATCGGCAGCCGCTGGGGGACTGAGTCGCTGCCCCAAGACACTAACCTGAGGATGATGATTCATGCGGTATCAGTATCTGATTAAAAATGTCACGGTGATCGACGGCAGCGGCGGGCCGCAATACCGTGCCGATGTGGCGGTGAAAGACGATCGGATTGCGGCGATCGCACCCGCCATAGAGGCTGAAGCGGAGGTGGTGATCGACGGCCGGGGGCGGGTGCTGTCGCCGGGGTTTATCGACGTACATACTCACGACGACACCAACGTGATCCGCATGCCCGAGATGCTGCCGAAGATATCTCAGGGGGTGACAACGGTGATTGTCGGCAACTGCGGCATCAGCGCTGCCGGGGCGGTGATCAAAACCAGCGTGCCCGACCCGATGAACCTGCTGGGAGAAAAAGCGCATTTCGTTTACCCCACGATTGCCGATTATCGTCAGCAGGTCGAGGCCGTCACGCCGGCGGTGAATGTGGCGACGCTGATCGGACACACTACGCTGCGCAGTAACCAGATGGACGACCTGTTTCGCCCGGCTAATGCCGAGGAAATCTGCGCCATGCGTGAGCAGCTGCGTGCCGCGTTGCAACAGGGCGCTTTGGGGCTGAGCACCGGTCTGGCGTATGCCTCGGCGTTCTCTGCCCCCACGCAAGAGGTGATGGCATTGGCGGAAGAGCTGGCGGGTGAGCAGGGGATTTACACCACTCACCTGCGTTCTGAATTTGAGCCCATACTCGAGGCAATGGAGGAGGCATTCCACATTGGCCGCCATGGCAGGGTGCCGGTGGTGATTTCGCACCACAAATGCGCCGGGGCCAAAAACTGGGGCCGCACGCAGGAAACACTCAAGCTGTTCGACAGGGTGCGCCAGACGCAGGACGTGTCCTGCGACTGTTACCCTTATTCCGCCAGTTCATCGACGCTGGATTTAAAACAAATCACCGATGAGTTCGATATCGTCATCACCTGGTCCGAACCGCACTCGGAAATGGCGGGGCAATCCTTGCGGGATATCGCCGGGGCCTGGTCAATGAGCCTGCATGAGGCCGGCAAACGGCTGATGCCGGCGGGGGCGATTTATTACAACATGGACGAGCAGGATGTGCGCCGGGTATTGCGCTATCCGCTGACCATGGTGGGATCGGATGGCTTGCCGAACGATCCGATGCCGCACCCGCGCCTGTGGGGCGCTTTTCCCCGCGTGCTGGGCCACTACAGCCGCGATGAAGGTTTGTTCCCGCTCACGGTGGCGGTGCACAAAATGAGCGGTATGTCGGCGGCGCGTTATCAACTGCCGCAGCGTGGGCTGATCAAAACAGGGTACTACGCCGATCTGGTATTGTTTGACGCATTGAAAGTGAAAGACAGCGCGACGTTCAGCCAACCGCAGCAACCCGCCGCAGGGATCGACGCGGTGTGGGTGAACGGCGTACTGAGTTATCAACATCAGGCCGTGACCGGCCTGCGCGCCGGGCGGTTTTTGTGCCGTCAGGGCAACACAATCGACAGGAGCAAGGCATGACGATCAAAAGATACGGCATTGACGGCGGAACCGGGACCGGTGGGCAGCATCTGCCCTTTTCCCGCGCGGTAGAAGCCGGTGGCTGGTTGTACATTTCCGGCCAAACGCCGATGAAAGACGGTGAAGTGGTGGAGGGGGGGATTATCGATCAGTCTCGCCTGGCGATCCAAAACTGCCTGGATATTATGGCGGAAGCGGGATATGGCCTGGAAGACGTGGTGCACGTTAAGGTCATTCTGACTGATGCGCGTTACTTCCAGTCATTCAATAAAGTCTTTCGCGAGTTCTTTGCCGCTCACCCCCCGGCACGGATTTGCGCGGTCGCCGATCTGGTGGTGGATTGCAAGGTTGAAGTGGATATCACCTGCTATAACGCCGCACGTATTCCCCGCTAGAGCGCTTGCCGATTAAAGGGGGGTGAAGCCACCCTCAGACCGCAGACAAACCCGCATAATGGCTAAACCGGTAGGGGTCGAACATGTTCGACCCGATTTAACCGATTGATTATGCGATAGGGCGCAGCATGCAGCGCCCTTACTACGAAACTTTGGAGCACTTTGCCAGTGGCCTTAGGGGGAAAATTTCCCTTAATCATCATTTCACCAGGCGGTGGAGCTCCGCGGCGCGAGTCAGTTATTTGCTGACGCGATCGTAGTAGACCATGTCGGCGTTCAGACCCTGCTGATAGCCTTTGACGTTATCGCGCAGCACCACTTCGGTTTTCGCCTGATCGATAAAGACATACGGCGAACTGCGTTGCAGTTCTTGCTGCATGGCAGTGTACAGCGCGCTGCGCTTGGCGGGATCGGCTTCGGCCACCGCCGCCAGCGTTTGCTGGTTCAACTGTGGGATCTGCCAGCCGTTGAGGCCTGCGACCGTGCTGGTCTTGCCGTCGTTATAGGCGAAGGCGCTAGCGTTGGAGTGGGCGTCGAAATAGTCCGGGATCCACAGACGGATCGCCGCCTGATGCTGTCGGGCGCGTACCCGCGAATAAACCTGGCTGCCGGCGGCAGGCAACAGTTCCACCTTCACGCCGCCTTCGGCAAAGCTGGCCTGCAACGCCTGAGCAATAGTAATAAACGGCGGTTTGTTCTCGACGTCCAGCGTCAGCGAGGCATTGGTGATACCGGCCTTGGCCAGAATGGCCTTGGCTTTGGCCGGATCGAAACTGAACGGATTGTCTTTCAGCGCGCCCGGCAAGCCGACCGGCAGGAAGCTCTGGTGCACAAAATATTGGCCCTTCAACAGATCTTTAGTGATGCCCTGATAGTCGATCAGATAGCGCGCCGCTTCCCAGAACGCCGGGTTTTTCAACAGCGGATTGGCGGTATTGCCGGTGTTGAACACCAGGTAATTCTGCTCGGCAGAGGGGATTTCCAGCACCTTCACGCCCGGCTGATTTTTCAGCGCCACGGTTTGGTCCGGGCCCAGTTCGCGCGCCACATCTGCGTCACCTTGCTGGATCAACAGGCGGCGAGTGGCGGAGTCCGGCACGCTTTTAATGATGATGCTTTTCAGCAGTGGCTTGCTGCCCGGCGACGTCGGGTTGGCGTCCAGCACAATCGCCTGATGCGGTTGATAGACGCGCATTTTAAACGGCCCACTGCCGGCGGAGTGCATTTTCAGCCAGGCATTGCCGTAGTCGCCGTCTTTGGCGTTAGGCTGCACCGCCTTGCTGTCGACGATCGAGGCGATCGGCGTGGAGAGAATATTCAGCGCCACCGCAGGACTGACGTTCGCCGTCCAGCTCAGTTGCAGGCTGTGGTCGTCGATTTTTTTCAGCTGTGCGTCGATGTTGTCCGGCTGCCAGCCGAGAACGTTGAGGATAAACGCTGGTGACTTGTTCATCTTCACCGCGCGGCTAAAGGAAAATATCACATCATCGGCGGTCAGCGGGTTGCCGGAGGCGAAGGTCGCCTGCGGACGCAGTTTGATAGTCAGGGTTTTGGCTGCGGCGTTGCCCTGCCAGCTTTCCGCCAGCACCGGTTCCACTTTCGCCGGATCGTCGCGATCCGCCTGCACCAGCCGCTGATACAGGCTTGGGACGGTCTGGATACTCGACAGCTCGTTGGCTTCCGCCGGATCCAGGCTGACGATATCGTCGAGCGATTGCACGACCACCAGCGTATTGGGCGGGGTGGCGGCCAGCGCGGAGGAGGACAGGGCGGCAAGTATTAACAGCGGCAGGACTTTGGCTTTCATCGATGTTTTCCCTTGAATGTACGGCAAGAAATTATTGTTATCGTTTGTTTTCACGGCGTTTTCGCCGCCAGAATGCCACGGTAGAGTCTTTGTCGGCGGCTGACAAAGGCCAATCGGCTATTTGATATGCTTAAAATATATTAGACGGAAGAGGCGGGAGGGGGACGCAGCGTGCTGGATCACTGCGCCCCGGCAATGCAGATTAAAACGTTTCGCTCAGGGTGGCGACCATCACCGCCTTGATGGTGTGCAGGCGGTTCTCGGCCTGATCGAACACCACGCTGTGTGCAGATTCGAACACCTCATCGGTGACTTCCATGCCGCCGTGCAGCCCGTATTGTTCGGCCATTTGCTTACCGAGCGTGGTCTGGTCGTCGTGAAACGCCGGCAGGCAGTGCAGGAATTTGACGTTCGGGTTACCGGTCAGTTTCACCATCGCCATATTGACCTGATAAGGCTTCAGCAGCGCGATACGCTCCTGCCAGGTTTCTTTCGGCTCGCCCATCGATACCCACACGTCGGTATACAGAAAGTCCGCGTCCTTCACCCCTTCGGCAATGTCTTCGGTCAGGGTGATCTTGGCGCCGGTCTGTTTTGCCAATGCCTGGCACTCTGCCACCAGCTCCGGCTGTGGCCAGCAGGCCTTCGGCGCCACCAGCCGCAGGTCCATGCCCGCCAGGGCGGCAGCTTCCAGCAGGGTGTTGCCCATGTTGTTGCGGGTGTCGCCAAGGTAGGCGAGCTTCACCTCGCTCAACGGCTTGCCCGGTAGGTGCTCCTGTACGGTCAGCAGATCCGCCAGCAACTGGGTCGGATGGAACTCGTTGGTCAACCCGTTCCACACCGGTACGCCGGCATGGTTGGCCAGGGTTTCCACCAGCGCCTGACCATAACCGCGGTATTGAATACCGTCATACATCCGGCCCAGCACCCGGGCGGTGTCTTTCATCGATTCTTTATGGCCGATCTGGCTGCCGCTTGGGCCCAGATAGGTGACCTGAGCACCCTGATCGAAAGCGGCAACTTCGAAAGAGCATCGGGTACGGGTCGAGTCTTTTTCGAAGATGAGCGCAATGTTTTTGCCCTGCAGGTGGCGTTTTTCCTGGCCTTTCCGCTTGGCCTGCTTTAACTCGGCCGAAAGCTGCAGCAGCGCCTGAAGCTCCGCCGGGGTGAAATCCATTAACCTTAGGAAGTGACGTTTGTAGAACGGGTTTATGCTACTCATTGCCGTGTATCCTGATTGTTTTTATTGAATTAAAATTCACTTTATATGTATGAATATTCAATTTCAACCCCGTGGGAGAAATCTTTCACGTTTATCGTGGAAGCAATGCCGACGGTGTGTGAAAATAGAAGGAATACAGGCCATTTGACTTGAGGATATAGGCATGGCAAACCGCGAACAGCTAGAAGAACAACGTGAAGAGACCCGCCTGATCATCGAAGAACTGCTGGAAGACGGCAGCGATCCGGAAGCGCTCTACACTATCGAACACCACCTTTCTGCTGAGAAGTTTGAAGTGCTGGAGCAGGCCGCCGTTGAAGCCTTCAAGTTGGGCTACGAAGTGACCGACGCCGAAGAGCTGGAAGTGGAAGACGGTACCCTGGTGATGTGCTGTGACGTGATCAGCGAAATCGGTCTCAACGCCGAGCTGATCGACACTCAGGTAGAGCAGCTGGTGGCGTTGGCGGCACGTTGCGGCGTCAACTACGACGGTTGGGGCACCTACTTTGAAGATCCGAACGGCGAAGAAGGTGACGACGACGAAGAAGAAGGTGACTTCATCGACGAAGACGACGACGGTAAACGCCATTAATTAATCTTGTGGGCCGGCGCTCGCCGGCCCCGCCTATCCCGCCGTTTTTCAAGCCGCAGCGCTAGCTGTAACTTGAAATGCACAGGGCAGTTGAAGCAGATGAAATACCAATCCCTGTTAGCCCCCATTTTAAACTTCCTGCATTGCGAAACCCCAGACGCCTGGATCGACGCCGCCCGTCGTCCGGAAAACCTGCCGCTGTTGCTGACCGACCATATGGTGTGCGAGCTGAAAGCGGCGCAAACCGGCATGTGGCTAATCCGCCGTTACGTGGCAGACAAGGAGAGCGGCGATGCCTTGTTGGCGCTGCTAAGGCCTTATGAAGCGTTTCTGCATGAAGCGCAGGGCGTGCCGGAAGCCTTGTTCCAGCAAAACAATTTCACCCGCAAGATCTTGCCTAAGAACGGCTCGGCCTACGGCCAGGATCTGGCGGACAAGATGGTGTTGCTGATCAAAGAAGAGCTGCATCATTTCTCGCAGGTGCTGGAGATCATGCTGGCGCGGCAGATCCCGTATAAAAAGATCACCGCCAGCCGCTATGCCAAAGGCATGATCCGCGAGATCCGCACCCACGATCCGGCCACGCTGATTGATAAGCTGATTTGCGGTGCCTATATCGAAGCCCGCTCCTGCGAGCGTTTTGCCCGGTTGGCACCGCATCTGGACGACGAGTTAAACCGTTTCTACGTTTCGCTGCTGCGCTCCGAAGCGCGCCACTATCAGGATTACCTGCAGCTTGCCGAACAGATAGCCGGTGGCGACATCAGTGAGCGGGTGGCCTATTTCGGCCGCATTGAAGCAGTGCTTATCCAAACGCCGGACAGCGAGTTCCGCTTCCACAGCGGCGTGCCCGCCTTCGCCTGATAGCCGGGCGCCCGCGCAACTCAGTTACGCCGGTGCGCCCAGCAGCAAATCCACCGCTTTTTCCGCCAGCATAATGGTCGGCGCATTGGTATTGCCGCTGGTGACCTGCGGCATCACCGAGCAGTCGATCACCCGCAGTCGCTCAAAACCGTGCACCCGCAGTTGCAGATCGGTCACCGAGTCCTGCGGCGATTGGCCCATGCGGCAACTGCCTACCGGGTGATACACCGTCTTGCAGAAGTTGCGCACAAACTCCTCCAACTGGGCGTCATCGTTCAACCACGCCGGCTGCGGCATCAGCAGATCTTTGATCAGCGGCTTGAGGGCCGCGGTTTGCAGGAAGCGCAGGCCGAATTTCACCGCGCGCACGCTGCCGGCCAGATCCTCCGGATGGCCGAGGTAATTGGCGTGCAGCTTCACCGGATCGCGCGGATCGCGGCTGCGCAGCAGGACTTCCCCTCGCGCCTTGGGCTGCAGATAACCGACCTTGAGCGTGAAACCGTGGATATTGGGCAGCGGTTCGCCGGGCACGTCGTCCCAGCTGTCGAGCATCGGCAGGAAGTGGATTTGCACGTCGGGCCGGCCGTCACCCTGGCTGTCGGTGAAGGCGGCACCTTCCAGTACGTTGGAGCTCAGCACGCCGCTGCGAAACGCCAGCCATTCGGTGCCGTGGCGTAGCGCCTGCAGCCCGCGATCGGCACCGTAGAGGCTGATCGGTTGTCGGGTGCTGACGTTGATCGACATATGCAGGTGATCGTGGAAGTTCTTGCCCACCGGCAGATCGGCGAGCGGGGTTATGCCCAACTGTTGCAGATGTTCGCGTGGCCCAATGCCTGACAGCATCAGGATCTTCGGCGATCCTACCGCGCCGGCGCTGAGGATCACTTCCTTTGCCGCATGCGCGGTGACTTCGGCACCGCCGTTTTGGCTATACACCACGCCGGTGGCGACGTTGTTGTCCAAAACCACTCGGTGCACCAGCGCATTCAGTTTCACCACCAGGCGTTGGTCGTTGCGCACCGCTTTCAGGTAGGTGCGTGCAGTGCTGGCGCGCTCGCCGTTATGGGTGGTGGTCTGGTAGAAGCCGACGCCGTGCTGGCTGTCGCCGTTGAAATCGTTGCGGTAGGGCAGGTCCAGCTCCTGGCCGGCGCGGATAAACGCCATGCTGAGCGGGTGTCGGTAGCGGTTCTCGCTGACCGGCAACAGGCCTTCACCGCCGTGATAGGTGTCGGACAGGCTCTCGTTGGCCTCGGCACGTTTGAAATAGGGCAGCACGTCCTGATAGCCCCAGCCGACGCAGCCGTAACGTTCGGCCCACTCGTCGTAATCCTGCCGCTGGCCACGAATATAGATCATGCCGTTGACCGAGCTGCTGCCGCCCAACACCTTGCCCTGGGCGATCTGCATGCGGCGGTTGTTGGCGTGCGGCTCGGGTTCGGTTTCGTAGGGCCAGCTTTTTTTGGCGATGATTTTCGCCACGCCGGCCGGCATCTTGATGAATAAATTATTGTCGTCGCCACCGGCTTCCAGCAGTAACACCCGCGCCTGAGTGCGGCGGATCAACTGCGCTGCCAGTACGCAGCCGGCGGAACCTGCGCCGACAATGATGTAATCAAAAGCGTTTTCCGACATGACTGCTCCCTGTGCGATTACGGCATGAGCCTGTCATGGCAGAGTATCGCAAGCGGACGGTAGGTCAATTTCAAATCGTTAATTTGTTAATGAATATCACATAAATTGTTTTTAATTTTTATCAACTAATTGATTTAAATATATAAAAAATAAAATGTTCATATTAATATTTTTTGTGGTTTGCGCGACCGTGACGATGCCGGAGCGAAAAATACGCGGTGATAAATATCCGGCGCATTGTTTCTAAACGGAATATTAAATATGAGATTTATCCGAGCGGGAAAGAGGATGTCAGCACAAAAATGCTGCTATATGATGAGCCACTCTGTGGTTGGATAAGATATTAAGAAATATGGACATTTCGATTAATAAATCTAATTATTTAAAAGGGATTGCCATCATATTGATGCTGATCCATCACCTGTTTGCCTACCCGATCCGAATTAGCCCGGATATCCCGGTCTATCATATTGTTAACAGCGTTGATCTTGAAATGTATCTTGGTCTGTTCGGCAAGATTTGCGTTTCGATGTTTCTGTTTCTGTCCGGTTACGGGTTTGCGCTGAAAAAAGAAGTGTCGTTTCACTATATCTGGGGAAAGCTGAAGAATTTATATATCAGCTATTGGATAGTGTTATTTATCTTTGTCCCTATCGGCATTTTCTTCTTTCCCGGAGAAAGGTATAGCCTTTCCCTGTCGCTGTTTCTCGAAAACCTGATTGGCATTAAATCCACGTATAACAGCGAGTGGTGGTTCTTCAAACTCTATGTGCTGTACGTGCTTTCTCTGCCGCTGTTGTCGCGGCTGAATATCTACCCTCTGCTGGGGCTGCTGGTTCTGGCGGCGCTGTGCGGCAGAGGGCTACAGTATTTCGCCTGGGCGCCTGAAATCTTGATCGAATATTGCACCTGGCTACTGCCTTTCGGCTTTGGCATGGTGTTTGGCCGCAGCAAGCAAATGCCGGCGGACTTCTGGCTGTCGAAGCTGATTGTTACCCTGAGCCGCACCCATCCGCTGATCTTGCTGATGGTGACGGTGGCGGTGTTTATCGTCGCCCATAATCCGGGGCTGCTGCTGGTGACGCCGCTGTTTATCATCGCGATGATGAAAACCGCAGACGGGCTGGGCAGCACGGTGAATCGGGTGGTGGGCGAGCTGGGCAAGCATTCGATGTACATGTGGCTGACCCACAGCTTCTACTGCTATTACTTTACCCAAAAGCTGATTTTTGCGCCGCGCTATACGCCGCTGATCCTGCTGCTGCTGATTGTGGTGTCCTACCTGACCAGCCTGGTGCTGAGCCGGATTGAGCTGGCGATCAAGGGCAGGGTAACGGCGTAGGGAGGCTGAATACTGCGCCCGTGATGACCGCGGGCGCAGCAGCAAGATTAAAGCGTTTTCAGCATGGTGACTTCGCAGTCGACGTGGCCAGTGGTGCCCATGGCGTGGTCGATATGTTCGAAGCCCAGATGCTCGTACAGGCCGATGGCCTGCGTCAGGCTGGCGGTGGTTTCCAAATAACAACAGCGGAAGCCCTGTTGACGGGCAAACTCCAGTGCCTGCAGCGCCAGGCGTTTTGCCAGGCCCTGGCCGCGCAAAATCGGCAGGAAATACATTTTCTGTAATTCGCAAATATCGTCGTCACCGCCCTGCAGCGGGGCCACGCCGCCACCGCCGGCAATCCGGCCATCGACTTCTATCACCCAATAAGCGCTGCGTGGCAGGCTGTAGAGCTGATACAAGACGTCCAGATTGGGGTCGGAAACGGTATAGCCTTTGTCCGCCGTCAGGCCGTGCTCGGCAGAGACTTCGCGAATGACATTAGCAATAGCGGCATTGTCGTCAGCCGTTATTGGGCGCACCAGAAGACGTACTGGGGTTGCTGTTGTCATAGTTACACTCGCCATAAAAAGAACCCGAAGGGCTCCGGAATATCGTTTTTTGTGCAGACAAAAACGCGCCGGGGTTATATCTCGGCGGCGTCCATGCAGCTTTAATATCTTGTAATAACATCTATACCCTTCATCTTTCAAGCTGCAGATGTGTTGGCTGCGTTTTCTTACCCCAGTCACTTACTTATGTAAGCTCCTGGGGCTTCGCTCACTTGCCGCCTTCCTGCATCTCGAAATCTATTGGGTATTTATATGGCTGATGCAACGGCGATAAAAAAACAGCGGGGAAATCCCCGCTGTTTTTCAACTGTTGCAGTGAACCGTAAGATTACAGCGCGGCGATGGTCGCCTGCTGTTCCTGCAGCTTCACTTTACCTTCTTTGCAGGCTGCCAGACGTTCGCGCTCTTTGGCGACTACGGCTTCCGGCGCGCGCGCTACAAAGCCTTCGTTGGCCAGCTTGCCTTCGATCGAGGCGATTTCTGCATCCAGCTTGCCCATCTCTTTCGACAGACGCGCGATTTCGGCGTCTTTATCGATAAAGCCGGCCATAGGGATCAGCAGCTCGGCGCCGTCCACCAGTTTGGTGACCGATACCGGGCCTTTGTCACCCGCAGGCAGCAGGGCGATAGACTCCAGACGCGCCAGACGCTCGATAAAGCTCTGGTTCTCCTGCACGCGACGCTGAGCGTCGGCACTGCAGTTGCGCAGCAGCACTTCCAGCTGTTTGCTCGGAGCGATGTTCATCTCGGCACGAATGTTACGCACCGCGGTGATCGCCTGCTTGATCCACTCCAGATCGTTCAGCGCCTGCGCGTCTTCCAACGCGGCGTCGTACTCTGGGAAGGGTTGCAGCATGATGGTGTCTGCGGTTTCGCCGGTCAGGGTTTTCACGCGCTGCCAGATGGTTTCGGTAATGAACGGGATCACCGGGTGCGCCAGGCGCAGCAGGGCTTCCAGCACGGTGATCAGCGTGTGGCGGGTGCCGCGCTGTTCCGCTTCGCTGCCGTTGCTCACGACCGGCTTGGTCAGCTCCAGGTACCAGTCACAGAACTGGTTCCAGGTGAATTCGTACAGGATGTTGGCGGCCAGATCGAAGCGGTAGGTGTCCAGCGCTTCGCGGTATGCCTTCACCGTACGGTTGAATTCGGCCAGGATCCAGCGGTCTGCCAGCGACAGCACTTTCTCGCCGCCGTTGAAGCCGCAGTCCTGACCTTCCGCGTTCATCAGCACGAAGCGGCTGGCGTTCCACAGCTTGTTACAGAAGTTGCGGTAGCCTTCCAGACGCTTCATGTCCCAGTTGATGTCACGGCCGGTAGAGGCCAGCGCCGCCAGGGTGAAGCGCAGGGCGTCGGTGCCGTGCGGCTCGATGCCGTTCGGGAACTGCTTCTCGGTGCGCTTGCGGATTTTCTCCGCCAGCTGCGGCTGCATCATGTTGCCGGTGCGTTTTTCCAGCAGGTCTTCGAGCGAGATGCCGTCAACCATGTCCAGCGGGTCGATCACGTTGCCTTTTGACTTGGACATCTTCTGCCCTTCGTCGTCGCGGATCAGACCGGTCATGTAGACCGTCTTGAACGGAACCTGCGGCTTGCCGTTTTCGTCCTTCATGAAGTGCATGGTCAGCATGATCATGCGCGCAATCCAGAAGAAGATGATGTCGAAGCCGCTGACCATCACACTGGTCGGGTGGAAGGTTTTCAGCGCGTCGGTCTGCTCTGGCCAGCCCAGGGTAGAGAAGGTCCACAGGCCGGAAGAGAACCAGGTGTCCAGCACGTCTTCGTCCTGAGTCAGCACCACGTCGGCGCCCAGGTTGTTTTCGCTGCGTACTTCTTCTTCGCTGCGGCCCACGTAGACTTTGCCGTTCACGTCGTACCAGGCCGGGATACGGTGACCCCACCACAGCTGACGAGAGATACACCAGTCCTGAATGTCGCGCATCCAGCTGAAGTACATGTTTTCGTACTGCTTCGGCACGAACTGAATTTCGCCTTGCTCAACCGCTTCCACCGCCACTTTCGCCAGCGGTGCGGTACGTACGTACCATTGGTCGGTCAGCATGGGTTCGATCACCACGCCGCCTCGGTCGCCGTAAGGCACCGTCAGGTCGTGCGGTTTGATCTCGTCGAGCAGGCCCAATTCGTCAAAGGCGGCAACCACCGCTTTACGCGCCGCGAAACGCTCCAGGCCACGGAACTGGGCCGGGATTTCGTTGCAGTAATCGGTGCAGATTTCGCCGAGGGTGTTGAACACTTCCGCTTCCTGGCGGATATCGCCGTCGAAAGTCAGGATGTTGATCATCGGCAGGCCGTGACGTTTACCGACTTCGTAGTCGTTAAAGTCGTGCGCCGGGGTGATTTTCACGCAGCCGGTGCCTTTTTCCATATCGGCGTGCTCGTCACCGACGATGCGGATGCGGCGGCCCACCAGCGGCAGAATGATTTCTTTGCCGATCAAATCTTTGTAGCGCGGGTCTTCCGGGTTTACCGCTACGCCGGTATCACCGAGCACGGTTTCCGGACGGGTGGTGGCGACCACCAGGTAATCTTTGCCTTCGGCGGTTTTGGCGCCGTCAGCCAGCGGGTAGCGCAGGTGCCACATGGAGCCTTTGGACTCGCGGTTTTCCACTTCCAGATCGGAGATGGCGGTGCGCAGTTTCGGATCCCAGTTCACCAGGCGTTTGCCGCGGTAGATCAGATCTTCTTTGTGCAGGCGGACAAACACTTCGCGTACCGCGTTGGACAGGCCTTCGTCCATGGTGAAGCGCTCGCGCTCCCAGTCCACGGAGTTGCCCAGGCGACGCATCTGGCGGGTGATGGTGCCGCCGGATTCCGCTTTCCACTGCCAGATTTTGTCGATGAACGCATCGCGGCCATAGTCATGGCGAGTTTTGTTTTCTTCTGCGGCGATCTTGCGCTCAACCACCATCTGGGTGGCGATACCGGCATGGTCGGTACCGGCCTGCCACAGGGTGTTTTTACCCTGCATGCGCTGGTAACGGATCATGGTGTCCATGATGGTCTGCTGGAAGGCGTGACCCATGTGCAGGCTGCCGGTGACGTTCGGCGGCGGGATCATGATGCAGAAGCTTTCCTGGCTGGTATCACCGTTTGGCTTGAAGTAACCCTGGTTTTCCCAGTGATCGTACAGCTTCTGTTCGATCTCTTTCGGGTCGTATGCGGTATCGAGATGACTGTTTGTCTTTTCCATTTTATATCGTTGTTCAGTGAGTTGGCGGCGTTGCCGTGGTCAAATGGAAGCCGACGCTGCGATAGGCTTTATATCGGTCGCGCGCCAACTGTTTTAAGGTGTCTTCGTAAGGGACGAAGTCTACCACTTCATGGAAAGCAGTAGCAAAATCTGCAAACTGCGGCAGCAGGGCGATCAGCAGATCGCGCGGTGAGTTGCCGCGTTTGCCGGGCCAACACAGCTCGACCGGGGCACCGTAGTGTGGCCCTTCGCCGGCCAGGTTGTGCGGCACGAACTGGTGCGGATCGCGCTGCCACAGCGCTTCGTCCAACCGCTGTGCCTGTTCCTGGCTTTCGCAGGCGATCAACACCCGCTTGCCGGAGCGCCAGCGTTCGGCGGCAACGGCGCAGGCCACGGCCTCATGCGCGCTGAGCGCACCTGCCGGTTCCGCATGTTCAATTAAATAGAACGTAGCCTGTTTCATATAACCCCTTCATCTTTCAAGCTGCAGCCGTGTTGGCTGCCCTCCCTCACCCCAGTCACTTACCCGTGTAAGCTCCTGGGGATTCTCTCGGTTGCCGCCTTGCTGCAACTCGAAAGCTATTGGGTTTATAAAATTGTGCAGCATTACTAAAAACACAAGGGTACAGCATGCTGTACCCTTGGGGATTATACCTGAATTACCGCTCAGATTTAATCGTCGCCGTTCAGCCCCGCGCGATTGAGCAGGAACTGCGCCAGCATCGCTACCGGACGACCGGTTGCGCCTTTGGCTTTGCCGGAACGCCAGGCGGTGCCGGCGATATCCAGGTGCGCCCAGCTGTACTTGCGGGTAAAGCGCGACAGGAAGCAGGCTGCGGTGATGGCCCCGCCCGGACGGCCGCCAATGTTCGCCATATCGGCAAAATTGGAGTCCAGTTGCTCATAGTACTCGTCGGACATCGGCAAGCGCCACGCGCGGTCACCGGCCTGTTCGGATGCGCCGATCAGTTCGTGTGCCAGCGGGTTGTGGTTCGACATCAGGCCGGTGATGTGGTGGCCCAGCGCAATCACGCAGGCGCCGGTCAGGGTGGCAACGTCAATCACCAGCTCCGGATCGAAACGCTCAACGTAGGTCAGGGTGTCGCACAGCACCAGGCGGCCTTCGGCGTCGGTGTTCAACACCTCGACGGTCTGGCCGGACATGGTGGTCAGCACGTCGCCCGGACGATAAGCGCTGCCGCCCGGCATGTTTTCACAGCCGGCCAGTACGCCGATCACGTTCAGCGGCAGGTTCAGTTCCGCCACCACGCGCATCACGCCGTACACGGTGGCGGCGCCACACATGTCGTACTTCATCTCGTCCATGCTGTCGGCAGGTTTGATCGAGATACCGCCGGAGTCGAAGGTCAGCCCTTTACCCACCAGCACAATCGGCTTGGCGTCCGGGTTCGGGTTGCCTTTATATTCCATCACCGACATCAGCGATTCGTTCTGAGACCCTGCGCCAACCGCCAGATAGGCGTTCATCCCAAGCTCTTTCATCTGCTGTTCGCCGATGACGCGGGTGGTGATGTTGGTGCTGAAGGCGTCCGCCAGTTGACGAGCCTGAGAGGCCAGGTAGCCGGCGTTACAGATGTTCGGCGGCATATTGCCGAGATCTTTCGCTGCCTTGATACCGGAAGAGACGGCCAGACCGTGCTGGATAGCGCGTTCGCCGCTGGTGAGCTCACGGCGGGTCGGCACGTTGAACACCATTTTGCGCAGCGGACGGCGTGGCTCCACTTTATTGCTTTTCAGCTGATCGAAGGTGTAGAGCGTTTCTTTTGCGGTTTCCACCGCCTGGCGCACCTTCCAGTAAGTGTTGCGGCCTTTCACGTGCAGCTCGGTCAGGAAGCAGACCGCTTCCATGGAGCCGGTATCGTTAAGGGTATTGATGGTTTTTTGAATCACCTGTTTGTACTGGCGTTCATCGAGCTCGCGCTCTTTGCCACAGCCAATCAACAGGATGCGTTCGGAGAGAATGTTAGGCACATGGTGCAGCAGTAACGTCTGCCCGACTTTACCTTCCAGTTCGCCACGGCGCAGCAAAGCGCTGATATAACCATCACTGATTTTGTCGAGTTGTTCTGCGATAGGGGACAAGCGGCGCGGTTCGAAAACGCCGACTACAATACAGGCACTGCGCTGTTTTTCCGGGCTACCGCTTTTTACACTGAACTCCATGCACTCTCCTGAATCTTAAAGACAAAGGCAGGCGCTACGGCTAGAATAACGTACTCCGTAACGATCTCCCGCCATTGAGTTAACTAACTATGTTAACCTGAACGGCGTAAATTGCTCTGTTTTGGCGACTATAAGTAAGTTCCTATAGGACACCCAAATGCTAGATGTTGTAATACTATTTTAGCTGTGTTGGTTGCCATATGATGAGAATAAATGGCGGATTAGCGATGAAACTATCGATTTTCCTGCAAAAAGACAAGTTTTCACAGGCGTAATAAGCGTGATCATCATAAGATATCTGGTACGGGAAACGCTAAAGAGCCAAATCGCGATCCTTTTCATCCTGCTTCTGATCTTCTTTTGTCAGAACCTGGTCAAGGTGTTAGGCGATGCGGTGGACGGCGATGTCCCGACAAATTTAGTCCTTTCATTGCTCGCATTGGGTGTGCCGAAGATGGCGCAGCTAATCCTGCCGTTAAGCCTGTTTCTCGGCTTATTGATGACGCTTGGGCGGCTGTATACCGACAGCGAAATCACCGTGATGCATGCCTGCGGGCTGGGTAAACGCACCCTGATTATCGCCGCGATGGTGCTGGCGCTGATCACCTCTGCCGTGGCGGCGGTCAACGTGTTCTGGGCCGGGCCCATGGCCTCGCGCTATCAGGACGTGGTGATCAGTGAAGCCAAAGCCAACCCCAGCATCGCCGGGTTGGCGGAAGGGCAGTTCAAACCTTCGCAAGACGGCAACGCGGTGCTGTTTATCGGCAACGTAAAAGGCAGCACCTTCAACGACGTGTTCCTGGCGCAACTGCGGCCGAACGGCAACCAACGCCCATCCGTGGTGGTGGCTGAGCATGGCCAGATCAACCAGATGAAAGACGGTTCGCAGGTGGTGACGCTGGACAAGGGCACCCGCTTCGAAGGCACTGCGCTGCTGCGTGACTTCCGCATTACCGATTTCAACGACTATAAAGCCGTGGTCGGCCACCGCACGGTCGCCGTGGACGGCAACCAGGCCGAGCAGATGTCGATGCAGACACTGCTGGAGTCTGACGACCCGGACGCGCGCGCCGAGTTCCACTGGCGCCTGACGCTGGTGCTTTCCGTGGTGATCATGGCGCTGTTGGTGGTACCGCTCAGCGTGGTCAACCCACGCCAGGGCCGCGTGCTCAGCATGCTGCCGGCCATCCTGCTGTATTTGATTTTCTTCCTGCTGCAGACGTCGCTGCGTTCCAACGGCGGCAAGGGCAAACTGGACCCTATGATATGGCTTTGGGTGGTCAACGCGGCGTACTTTGCGATCGCGCTGGCGCTAAACCTGTGGGATACGGTGCCGATGCGTAAGCTGCGCGCACGCCTGAGAGGAGCGGCCTGATGTTTGGCGTTTTAGACCGATATATCGGTAAGACGATTTTCAACACCATCATCATGACGTTGTTCATGCTGGTGTCGCTTTCCGGCATCATCAAGTTCGTCGATCAGCTGCGTAAAGTGGGCCAGGGCGAGTACACGGCGCTGAGCGCCGGGATGTTTACCCTGCTGAGCGTACCGAAAGACATCGAGATCTTCTTCCCGATGGCGGCGCTGCTGGGCGCACTGCTCGGGCTGGGGCAACTGGCGACGCGCAGTGAACTGGTGGTGATGCAGGCTTCCGGTTTTACCCGCATGCAGATCGCCGGTTCGGTGATGAAAACCGCTATCCCGCTGGTGCTGTTGACCATGGCGATTGGCGAGTGGGTGGCACCGCAGGGCGATCAGATGGCGCGCAACTACCGTGCGCAGCAGATGTACGGCGGCTCGCTGCTTTCCACCAAAAACGGCCTGTGGGCGAAGGACGGCAACGACTTCATCTACATCGAGCGCGTGGCGGGCGAGAAAGAGCTTTCCGGCGTCAACATCTACCACTTCAACGACCAGCGCAGGCTGGAGACGGTGCGCTATGCCGCCACCGCCAGCTTTGAAGACGGCGTGTGGAAGCTTTCGCAGGTGGATACCTCTGACCTGACCAATGAAAAGCAGGTGACCGGCACCCAGACGCTGACCGGCGAATGGAAAACCAACCTGACCCCGGACAAACTGGGCGTGGTAGCGCTGGACCCAACCTCGCTTTCGATCAGCGGCCTGCACAACTATGTGAAGTACCTGAAACAGAGTGGCCAGGAAGCCAACCGCTACCAGTTGAACATGTGGAGCAAAGTGTTCTCGCCGCTTTCCGTCGCGGTGATGATGCTGATGGCGCTGTCGTTCATCTTCGGGCCGCTGCGCAGCGTGCCGATGGGCGTGCGTGTGGTGACCGGTATCAGCTTCGGCTTCCTGTTCTACGTGCTGGACCAGATATTCGGCCCGCTGAGCCTGGTGTACAACATGCCGCCGGTACTGGGCGCGTTGCTGCCAAGCATGCTGTTCCTGCTGATCAGCGTGTATATGCTGCTAAAACGCAAGTAGCGGCACGACAGACGATTTAAAAAGGCGTAGCCATGCGGTTACGCCTTTTTTGTTTCTGGGAGCTCTGCAGCGCACTACTGCTGATAACGCTATGCACAGGTGCACATTATCGCCGATATCATCCGTAGGGGCGCTGCACGCCGCGTCCGTGCTGTTTGCCACAGTTATCCCCGATGTCTTCCGTAGGGGCGCCGCATGCTGCGCCCTTGCCGTTTGCCACAGTTATCCCCAATCGACACGCCTTACTTTGCCCAAAAAACGAACCCAATGTGACCCCGGCGACGATTTTTTCAGCACTTAACTCATTGAACAACGGATAAGTGTTGCACGTGGATCGCTGAAAGGTATAATGCACCCGTTTTCCGCATACTACTTGCAGTGCCGAAGTGGCGAAATCGGTAGACGCAGTTGATTCAAAATCAACCGTAGAGATACGTGCCGGTTCGAGTCCGGCCTTCGGCACCATTAGTATGTTCGAGAACGTCCGTAACAGTCCGTAAGTTACTAAAATTAAAGCCGAAAGGCTTTTTTTTTGGTCTGAATCCGTCCGAGCACATCCGTTGCAATCCAGACCCCGCAGGGGGCATAATTGGGGGCATCCCCACTTCGATTAGAAATGTGCCCCCAAAATGAAGCTCAATGCCCGCCAGGTCGAGACCGCCAAGCCTAAAGAGAAAACTTACAAAATGGCTGATGGGGGCGGTTTGTACCTTGAAGTCACGGCAAAGGGATCCAAGTACTGGCGTATGAAGTACCGTCGACCTGCCGACAAAAAAGAAGACCGCTTGGCTTTTGGCGTGTGGCCGTCAATAACCCTTGCCGAAGCCCGCAGTAAACGAGATGAGGCCAAAAGGTTACTGGTGCAGGGGATAGACCCGAAAGCCGAACACAAGGAAACCCAGGCCGAAGCGGCGGGGGCATATACTTTTGAAACCATAGCCAGAGAATGGCATGCCAGCAATAAGCGTTGGAGTGAGGATCACCGTTCACGTGTGCTTCGCTATCTGGAACTGTATATTTTCCCGCGTATTGGCGCGGCTGATATTCGCGGTCTAAAAACCAGCCACCTCTTAACACCGATTAAAGCCGTTGATGCCACCGGTAAGCACGATGTTGCGCAGCGTCTCCAGCAGCGTGTTACGGCCATCATGCGCTATGCCGTCCAGAACGATTATATCGATTCGAATCCTGCCAGTGACATGGCTGGGGCTTTGGCAACGACCAAAGCCCGACACTATCCTGCATTGCCCCCACATCGTTTTCCTGAGTTTCTTTCTCGCCTTGCAGCTTATCGTGGTCGTCTGATGACCCGTATTGCTGTGGAGCTTTCCTTACTTACTTTTGTGCGTTCTAGCGAGCTACGCTTTGCTCGTTGGGATGAATTCGATTTTGATAGAGCTTGTTGGCGCATACCGGCGCAACGAGAAGAAATCAAAGGCGTACGCTATTCGCACCGTGGTATGAAGATGAAAGAAGAACATCTTGTTCCACTCAGTCGCCAGGCATTGATCTTGCTGGAGAGATTGAAAGAGCTAAGTGGTGATAATGAGCGCCTTTTCCCAGGCGACCATGATCCCAAAAAAGTTATGAGCGAAAACACAGTGAATAACGCGCTGCGTGCAATGGGGTATGACACCAAAACGGAGGTGTGTGGGCATGGTTTCAGGACGATGGCTCGTGGTGCATTGGGGGAGTCTGGGTTGTGGAGTGACGATGCAATAGAGCGCCAATTAAGCCACTCTGAGCGCAATAATGTGCGTGCGGCGTATATCCATACCTCCGAGCATTTGGATGAACGTCGTCTGATGGTGCAATGGTGGGCTGATTATCTAGACGCGAATAAAGAAGCAAGCATTGGGCCCTATGATTTTGCCCGTGAAAAGGGATGATCCATTCACAATAACGCTTCGTCTTTAAGGGAGTGTCACCTCATGGCACTCCGTCTAATAACTCAAGAAATAGCACCGTAGTAAAATAAGCCCCCCCGATGGTTTTTCTTTGTAATACCCCCTGGCGCGCAATGCTACCCCCGCCTCGCCTGCCCGCTTTATGTGTCGCTTTTCATGCAGGTGCATAATGGGCTGTAAACCGCGCCAGTACTGGTGCGGAAGGGAGCGCAAAGTGCATTTTATTGCATGCAAAATCATGCACTCTATGCATGCATGCGTAATTTGACACCGGCTAGCCAGGAAAAAGGCTGTTTTTCGGGGGAGGGCGGGGGCGCAGTATCGGTATGGAAGTGAGCCTAGTTATCCCATTAGGGTTGATGTTCGTGATTTGTCTTTTGTCCAGCCTGTATGTCTCATTGGTTGATTGCCGTGCAGCATCGTTATCTATCCTGGATGAGTTTTCCTTTTGATAACCCTTCTAAAAATGACTGAAAACCCCCCATTGAGATTTTAGTTCTTATATAAACTCTTCACTACTATTCACTTAAGTAAAAAATACAGTTAAATCAATAAATAAATCTGTGAACAGTGAATCTCTAACTCGTCACTCAGTGTTCACTGCTGTTCACCCGGCTAAAAAGGCCCTTTTCTCTGGCTAGCCTGTGGTTGCTCCTTTAGCCTTCTTTTACCTATTAATAAACTCTTATTCATTGCTTATTCTTTTCTATGCTGTTGCCAACGATGGTCAATAATGGTCAATATTAACCAATGTTCCCATTTGATTGAAAAACAAGCAGAAAAGCTCTGCCACCACACAACATCCCCTTGTTGCCAACCCCCCAAATATTCACATAATAGGGCGCTACCAGAGTTCACACAGTCCCGGTCAGAGCTGGCCGGACACAAAGAGGTAGCAATACATGCTTTCAGTTTCCCGCCCCGTTAACGCCACACCTTCCCCTGTTGTACCCAGTGATTACACGCCACGCGAACGCTTTATTCGTCTGCCGGAAGTGCTTTACACCACCGGTCTGTCACGCTCTACCGTTTACGAGATGATGAGCCGCAAGCAGTTCCCGGCCCAACTCTCGTTGGGCGGCAAAAACGTCGCCTGGCTGGCCTCCGAAGTGGAGCAGTGGATGGATGAACGTATCGCCAACCGTCATCAGGGAGCCAGCGCATGATGCAGTTAACTCTGGGCCGACAGAGCTTTACCCTGAACGATAACGACGCGCTGTTTGTGGCCGAAGCTATCCTGCTGCAACGCCAGCACCCGGATATTGTCTTACCGGAACACCGCAGCACTAAACACGGTGTCATCCGTCTAACCAGCCGCCAGGCCACACCTCACCTGTTTTGCGCCGGGCCGGTGTCTCTGAGCGACGCAGCCGCCGACACCCATCACCACCTACAAACCGGTCGTTGATCACTATGCGATCGATTGAACGTCCGGGGGTATCTTACGGCTTGCCCCTGTGTCCGGCCCTGCGCTATAGTCCCCCTGCTGTCGCACAATCGGCAGCCGGGCGTAGGAACCCGTGTTACTTATTGGCGACACAACACGCGCCAGGCGTGTTTTTTTATGTCGTGGCCTTAGTGCGCTCATTTTTTGCACAGTGGTTTCTATGCTACTGTGGTTATCAAACAATGGTGGCTCAGGCGGGGCAGCCTTCGGGCTGGCCGGTTTCCAATAAGGCCGGTATTCCTACCCCCGTCTGGGCTACCACCCATAAGCGTAGGAACTTCGGTGGTAGCAATAACCAATACTTATTGGAGGCTGCCACCATGGCTACTATCCTTACCCCGACTCATCCTGAATTCTGTTTCCTGTTTGCGGCCATTCGCCGTACTGCCCTGACGGCAACCCCGTGCATGCTGCGCACCGTGGCGGATTCCGAGCGCAGCGCCCGACGTTTGCTGGCGCGTGACTACATTCTGGCGTTTGCCGGTCGCCTGCCGGTGCAGGGGGTGGCATGAATACGCTGGCCGCCCGTTTCCACAGTGAAACCCATTACGCCATTCCGCATGCGGACTTCCTGCGTCTTCAGCACGCACATTCTACCGGCGTGCTGTTCCTCGACATGCTGGACAGCCTCGACCTGAATGGGCAACACCCTGACACCTTTAAACAGGCGGCCTTTGCCTCAGTCATTGCCGTGCTGACTGACCAGCTCGGCCACGTCGTCAACACCTGTGAACCTCAACTTCTTGCCAGCATGGAGGCACCCGCCGCATGAGTACCCAATCCTGTTTACCGATTGAAGTCCGTACCGCCGTTTTCCGCCGTGCCGTGGCACAGGCCTATAGCGACACCTGCGCCTTTTACCGGGTGAGCCTCGGCTACACGCTGGACGAGTTGCAGATGCTGATTGCCATGCGCCTTGAAGGGTACTTTGTGCAACAGCACGGCGCGGAAGCGGGTATGGACATGGCGTGCACGATGCTCAGCGACATGGTGCAACCAGATGTGTTGGTGGCACCGCCGCGCCTGACCGTGCTGGGACAAAAACTGATGGACGAGCTGTGCTGCGACCACCTGGCAACTGCCAGTCACGCCACCGTGCATTAAGGGAGAGCAAGATGATGAATGCCCATTTCGTATCACAGACCGTACGCACCGCCACCGGGCATTGGCCGGTGATACTCCCGGCCCTCGGCATTGCCCTGCAACCGAACGGCAAGCCCCAACCGTGCCCGGCCTGCGGCGGTAAAGACCGTTTTCGCTTTGATAACCAACAAGGGCGCGGCACCTGGTTCTGTAATCAGTGCGGCAGTGGTGATGGTCTGAATCTGGTTGAGAAAGCACTGGCCGTGACCACCAAAGAGGCCGCCGTGAAGGTGGCCGGAGTATTGGGTGGGCAAATCGAACCCATATGGCCGGAGCAGAACCTTCAACAGGAACAGCAGGACAAAGCACAGGTGCGCCATCAGGCGGCACAGCAGGCCAGAAAACTGCTTGTCAGCGCCCGGCAACAGGCCGGAAATCCCTACCTGACCGCCAAAGGCTGGCCGGACACCGATACCCTGACATTACAGGGGGCGTCATTGCGCGTGGGCGGTATCACTTACCAGCCTGGCGACCTGTTGTTACCCCTGACCGACAGCGCCGGTGAGGTGGTCAACGTCCAGTTGATTAATGCCGCAGGTGACAAGCGCACGCTGGCCGGGGGGCAGGTGAAAGACGCCTGCCATTTCCTGTCTGGTCAGAATACTGACGTTATCTGGCTGACTGAAGGCTATGCCACCGGCCTGACCGTGCATCAATTGACTGGGGAAAGTGTCTGCGTGGCTCTCAGTGCCAATAATCTGCCCGCAATGGCACAGCAGCTGCGCACTCGCTACCCCGATGCAGTGTTGCTGCTGGCAGCCGATAATGACGAAAACGGCACCGGCCAGGCCCGAGCGGCCGAGGCTGCCCAATTGAGCGGTGGTAAATCTGCGTTACCGTCAGAAACCGGTGACTGGAACGATGTTTACCAACAACAGGGCAAACTGGCCGCGCTCGCACAATTGACGGCCTTCAGTCAGCCCCAACAGCTCAGTCCATTTGATACGCTCAGCGATGCGGACCTGAAAGCCATGAGCGCCAGTGAGAAGGCAGAACTGTTGTCAGAACATTATGGCAATACCCTGGCGGTGCCGTTGGTCGGTGAGGAACTGTGCCGCTATATGCAGGGTGCCTGGCAGGTGCTGCCGCATCGGCAGCTCAGTCGGGAGATTGCCGCTCTGTTTCAGAAGGTCCGTGCGCCGTTCTCGGCGGCGGGTATCAACAGCATTCTGGATACGCTCAAGCTGATGGTGCCGCAGATGGGCGAACCGGTGCGACGCCTGATAGGCTTTCGCAATGGGGTGTTTGATACCGCCAGCGGACAATTCAGTACACACCGTAAAGAACACTGGCTGCGCACCGTCAACAGCGTGAACTACACCCCGCCACGTGCTGGAGAAAACCTGACCGACCATGCGCCGCATTTCTGGCAGTGGCTGACGCGGGCGGCAGGGAACAGCCACGACAAGCAGGAGCGTATTCTGGCGGCGCTATTTATGGTGCTGGCGAACCGTTACGACTGGCAACTGTTCCTGGAAGTGACCGGCCCCGGTGGCAGTGGTAAAAGCGTGATGGCCTCCATTGCCCGATTGCTGGCAGGTGCGGACAATACCACCTCCGCGACCATCGACAACCTGGAATCGGCGCGTGAACGTGCCTCTGTGGTGGGGTTCTCACTGATTATTCTGCCCGACCAGGAGAAATGGAGCGGTGACGGTGCGGGTATCAAGGCCATCACCGGAGGCGATGCGGTGGCTATCGACCCGAAATACCGCGATGCTTACTCAACCTATATCCCGGCCGTGATTCTGGCAGTCAATAACAACCCGATGCGTTTCAGTGACCGCAGCGGCGGTGTCTCGCGTCGTCGGGTGATTATCACGTTTCCCGAAGCGATACCGGCGAAGGAACGTGACCCGCAGCTGTTGGAGAAAATCAGTGGGGAATTGGCGGTGATTGTTCGACACCTGATGCAACACTTTGCCAACCCGAACGATGCCCGTGAGTTACTGCAGGCACAGCAGGGTTCAGAGGAAGCATTGGCCATTAAGCGGCAATCAGACCCGTTAATGGACTTCTGCGGTTACCTGACAACCCTGAGTACCCCGGTGGGCATGCTGATGGGGAACGGCAATATCAGACCGGCCAATCCGCGCCGTTACCTCTATCATGCCTACCTGTCGTTTATGGAGGCGCGTGGGCACCAAAATACCATGAACCTGACCTCCTTCGGGTTGGCCGTACCGCAAACGCTCAGGGAGCATGAGCTGACGTTGCTTAAACGCAGAACCAATCAGGGCATGCAGACCAACCTGACGTTGAGTGAGGAGTGTGAGGCTGACTGGTTGCCCAAGTGTGATAGCGCATGATGTGGTGTTGACGATCGGTGTGGCCGATCAATCGGCGGTTATTGATCTGCCGAACCCATTGGACGCCCGCTGACGGGGGCGCCTATAGTGGCAGTGAACATAATACATACGGCAACACCAGGGTTTCATGAAGGCCACACCATGGCTGACATTATAATAAAAGCATTCCCAAACCGGCTCCGGCCGGTTTTTTTGTCTTATTAATTCACACACGGCAAACGACATGAACAGTAAAACCAGTGAGGGGTGTTTAATTTTTAATTAAGTTAATACTTAACCGTTTTTCAGAAAAAATGGCATGCCTGCTGAGGTACGATAACCACCAGGTTGATTGAGTTGATGAGGCGTTAGCACGGGAGAAAAACAAGGGGCTGTAAACCCCTTATCGTTGAATCAGTGTGAGCGCGAATACCCAATACTGAATCTGGGTTAACTGGCACCAGCAGGTTTGGATGTCATTAATACCGAACCTTCGCGCTTCCCATGCCCTGGAATTTCAACCGCCCAAGGGTAAGTGATAGCGTGATCTTTTTCGTATTGGTACACAAGAGCTTGTGCCAGATTGCGATTGTCATAACGGCGGCCGAAATTAAGCGCGATGCTGCTGGGCGCGGCTAAGACGATATGAATGCGTTTTGCGCCTTTCGCGGTCAGTATTTTTGCGTATTCAGTGAATTGCAATGCGAGTCGGCTCTGTTTGGATAGTGACCAGTGGTTGCCAAACTCCATACAGTCCAGCGTCAGATGCGACATCGGATAATTGGGAAAGGTGCGACGTATGCCCGCAATATCGGCCAGGTAAGAAACTGACACGGCCAACACCACGTCCTCTGCTGGCGACGGGTGATCCTGAAGTTCTTCTGTGATCGTAAAGCTGGCATGGTCATCGTCGGCATTATTATCGATAAGGTGCCAATCTTCCTGAGCCCTGTCCCAATCAAATACGGATACCGGGCCATTGTCGTCGAGGATCGCCCCAATGTAGAAAGTGAACGGTACGGGCAACAGGCCCCCGTACACCAGCGTCAGGTCCTGATGATCGATACCGTCGATACGGGTCGCGATATTACTGACAATGGTTTTGATATTATTATTAAAGGTATCCTGCGGATAGATAACTTCACCATCCCTAATCCGTTGAGTAATGTCGATATCCAGCCTATCTATTTTGCCGGTGAAGTGCTTCGCTGCCGTCTTATGCAAGGGGTTTGTCATTACTTTGCGCAGACCTCGCCCTTCGATCACCACTACCTTTTTGCGCACCGTGATTTTAGCTTCCTGGTAAGCGTCGATGAGTAACCAGATAAATCCGCCCAAGATGATGAAGATAGCCGCGATATTGACGAGGTAATCCGTGATGATGTTGCCTTCAGACAATGACAGGGCGAATTGGAGATCCCCTTTCTTAAGGGTTAAAGACTGCCCCAGATATTTGTTTGCACTCAGAATTCCCGCACCAAGCAGCATAATAAGGTACTGGATCTTGCGTTGCCGCGTTTTCCAATCAATCAGCTTGATCAGAATGTATTTCAACGTTTCCATGTTAGATTTCTCCTTGAGATTTCTCTCTGATTTTTATAAACATTTCTGCCTGATAAAGAGCATCATCCAGTGCGTTGTGGCTGCCGGGGTTTTTTATGTTGAACCGGGTATCGATACGGCTGGATTTGGTTTCTTGCCAATGACATCCGGTCACTCCCATATACAGTGACTTGATATCGACTGCGGCAAAACCAAAAGGGTTGTGGCCGAGATAAACATGAAAGTAATAATTAACGAATGACCAATCGAAAGCAGCATTGAAACCGACAAAAATTGGCTTTACCCGCGCGTTGGTGACGGATGATACCCAATTGGAAAATTGTTCCATGGCTTCCTCGGGGGCAATACCTCGGATTAGCTGGGTATGCAGATTAAAACCGGTGATGGCCAGAGCCTCGGGATCGCAGTGCAAGTTTAGTGGCTGCAATTCAATGTAAAAGCGCTCCGTCGGGTGTCCGATCACACAGGCACCGATGGATAACAGGCTGCATACTCCTGGGATTGGCCCGGAAGTTTCAACGTCAACCGAAATAAAGCATTCCTGTTCAGCTTTCATTCTTAACCCCTCTGGCCGCCGGATGTTTGCCGCCCCCTTCCCAGTTACCGGTGTGCAACCACTGCTCAAAATAAAACAGCCACAGAGAAGCCCAGGGAATGACGGTATCGCTGATTTTCAGCTGGCTACGCCATTCACTGCGTTTGTCGTCGCTCTGCGAACTGGGCAGAAAAAGGCACAGTTTGGCTCCGGGGATATGCTTATCTTGTCGGTAGAGGTGCGGGATGGTTTTAGCGCCGGACAATGAATAGAGATCCGGTTCTGTCACTATGCAAATGGGCGCTGTGCCAAGGTTGTAACGCACCGTAACTTTATAACGCCGGCTGAATAATGAAGGTTGCAGCCACCCTTCCCAAAGCAGCGTACGATCTTTACCGGTAATAATAAGCCGTTCATACGGGCCGCTTGTTTTCAGCGCCTGGTATTGCTGGGCTATGGTCAGCGGTTGCAGGTGATATTTGATAACCATCTCAGGCACCATAGAAGGTGTTTTTGGGTACGGCCTGGGAGGCTGACTCCGTACCGTAGAAGGTGTTTTTAGGCATGGCTGCACTGGCTGTTGCCGTAGCGGCGATACCGGTTGCCAGCAATCCACCGGTTTTCTTGTCTACAAGCAGCGAACCCTGCTCTCTCGACTGTTGCATTTCGTTCAACAGACGGCTCCGGACGGCCTCAACCGGTGTTTTGCCGAAGTCTTTCTCCAGATTTAAGAACAAGTTATCTTCGCCGACGCTCTCTGCCAGCGTGTTGAACGTGTCCTCTGCAGCGGCGTGCCATTGTTGAAAGGCATCACTGCGCTTTTGGCCTTCGCCGTCCTCCTGGCGATTCCATTTCTCGGCAAAGTTTTCCTCTGGCATATGGGGGTTGCCGACAAGCACCTCGCCATTATTGACTTGAATGAAGTCGGGCATGAGCTCAAGCACATCAAGCAAAACATCCAGATCGTTGTCATAGGCGCGCTGTTCGGCAATGATTTGGTTGTAGGCATGGCAAGCCAGCGTAGTGAGGATCACGGAAATCGGTTTGCAACGTTGAGTATCTTTGTCCAGCTCAAAAGCCCATTCATCACGATGACGTTTGAGTATCTGCACGATACGATTTAGCAGTTTTTTATCTGTATGGTCAGGCAGAGGGAGCAAGGCTTCGGTACCGACTCTACTGGCCGTGTCCGTGAGAAGGGCAATGCGAACCGGTTTCTTGCTGGCGCTTTCATCGAACCACTCGGCATAGCCTCGGGGATTGGATTCTTTCCAGTCGGTTTTGGAATCGACAACCCACAGGGGCTGGCCAAGGCTCTCACTATAGTCCTGATAATCCCGGCCGGGAGTGATATCCAGATGATAATCACCGGCGTAGTTGATACGGAATCCACGGGGTAAATCGCTTAACAGTTCTTTGTAAGTATTATGCGATTCCAACCGCTGACGAATGGCAGTAATAACACCGGAATAATCCGTTTCGGTGGCATGAGGCAGATAACAGATCAGGTCAATGTCGTACTCTTCTTCGTTCTTGGGCTTAACGGTGGTATTAAGTCGCACACTGCCCTGCGGGTAGATAACGGCATCTTTCAACAACGGGTCATCCCCATCGGAAAGGTAATTACCCACGCCGCTGTAGGCGTTTTCAATATTGGTGTATTGGGTTTTAGTGAGATCCAACGTTTCAATAATTTGCGACAGTAAGTCTGCAATGCGTTGTTTTTTTTGTGTCGGCAAATTCCTTGCGACGCTGGTTGTTGTACTCATGTCGTTTTCCTTGTTCAACGGCAGCAGCCACGCAATTAATGAATAGCGTGAAGCCAAAAATGGCAGGGCATAGTGTTTATCGGGGGTGAATAGTCGCTCTCACCCTGGTGGAATGGTGAGAGCGTAGGGGATTACGGGCACTCGGGCAGGCTGAGCAAGTTATTTGGCGCTTCGCCGTCATTCTGCGTTTTCAGGTATTTATTGCCTGCCGCGCTGGTCGAGACGATGATCCACACGGATTTGCCATTAGCGCTGACCCAAAATCGCCATTTCCCGGATTCAATCCCGGCAATGGCATCGGCCTCAGTTAAAGACCAGCGGGTGCCGTCGGCATTCACGCCGCCGATAGCCTGAATACGTTCATGGGCACTTTGACGATTAGACTTGCGGATGCAGGTTACTTGATGATCTGACATAAAGACTCCTTTCATTGTGGAGCTAACTCCTTGTTGCTGCAGCTTTCGTAAACAACAAGATAGGGTGATTCAGTTCTATTTCCCTTGTGCGCTGTATCTCGGAACAGGTGTGAACGAGGATGACGAGAATTTCATAATGAAATACGCTAATACCCGGAAGATAATGTAACCGTTATTTTTATGGTGAGTTCTCCCCCTTGATTAAATAACGTCTTGGCCTTAAAAGTCAACACTGGAGTAGTGGTTTTTATTTATTTTCTTGTTTTTAATTTTTAGTGATAATTTCATTTTTCGATGATGTAATGTGTTTTTATATAATAATTGGTTATAACTTTATGATTAAATAATTTAGTGTGTTTTGTACGGTGGGGAGTAAGCACGAGCACGCTGCGGCCCGTGATTTACATTCTATGAATCATCTCTACGGTGATTTTTTAGTTAAGGTTACAGTTATGGTTTTAATTTAACCCCCAATTTTTTGGCTAATTTACTTCTTATTTATGTCATTTTAAATTAAGTGTTTTTGATGATTTTAATAAAGGATCGCTGTATTTAATAACTTATAATAATTATGAAAAAACGGCGACCCGTTGAGTTACGAGTATTTAAAATACCGCGGCCAACACTACGAGCCTTCGTGTTTTTTAGCCTGAGTTTCCGGGTACATCTCTGCAATCCGCAATGTGTAGATCATGGTAGCGTTCGGCGGCACCTTCGGCGGGTAACCTTTCACGCCGTATGCTAATTCTGGCGGCACTACCAGAGTCATTGAACCGTGATTTTTCAACAGCGAGATGGCTTCTTTAAATAACGGCGGGAAGTCCGCCAGCGGCTGCGACAACGTTGCGCCATTGGCTTCCATATCCTGGATCACCGTGCCGTCGGTCAGCGTTTCCTTTACTACCACATCGACGGATGCCGAGTTGGGGATATTCATGTCGCCCGCATAGTCGATACGGTACCAAAACCCGGAGGGAGCCTGGTGAACACGCTTATCCTTTTTGAATTCTCTAAGGTAGGTTGATCCTTTTTGCTGTTGAGCGGCGCTGGTTTTTTCTCTGGCAGTAGCCACCTTTTTTTCGGCAGCAGTCAGCACCTTATTGAGTTCATCATCGGACAACTTTCGCTTGCCTGCGAAAGTATCTGCAATACCGGCGAGTATCATTTGCTTATCCGAAGTCACCCCCCACCGGTGCCGTTCTTCCTGCATTTGCAGGATTTCCTCCCCCAAAGAGACGCCTGCGGCATAATCTTCTCGCGGCTGGGTGGCTTTTAGCGTGTCATCCGTGATCAGCCGTGGGCTTCTGGCTTGCAGAGACGCGGAGTCGGCCCGCGCGTTGGCCAGCTCATTTATCGTATTGTCCAGCTCGGCTTGCATCAGCAGGCGCTGAGCGCTCATTTCTTCCTGCTTTTCCCGCAGCACCACGGCCTGGCTTTTCGCCTCCATCAGCAGATTCTTTTGGCTGTTGGTCGCCGCAGACAAGGCTTGGTTATCCGTTTTTGCCCTGGACAACTGTTGTTGCAACGCCGCCCGGTCCCTGTCCCACAACTGTTGCAACTGAGCCATGTTGGCTTTTGCCTGGCGTTCCGTCGGGGTAATCGCCAGCGCCTGGCGTAACCCTTGGGCTAATTTGCCCAGAGCGGCAAAGTCCAGTGTTGGTGCCGTTATCGCCGTTGTTGCGGGGCGTTGTTGCAAATGGTCGATTTGCGCTTTCAGTTGGGTGATTTCCTTATTTTGGCGTTGGATCTCCTTATCTTTGATCTGCCAGTATTCACTTCTTTGTCGAGGTTGATTTTTTTTGCTGGTTTTTTTTATATTACTGCGTGTAGGTTGATCACCAGAACCTAACTTTTCAGATGAGGACAAGGGTTTTTCAGGCGTTTTAGCTCGTTCATTATATTGCTCTGCAAATTGTAATAAGGCTGGGATATCATTATTAGAATTAGGCGCGGCGGCCGCTGTAATGGCGGACAACATCATACTACCAACCAAGGCTACCAACCCTCTAAGTACCAGGCTCGCTGCCGTCATTTAATTGCACCACCGCGCTTGGCGAGTTCTGCAAGAAGCTCCTGATTGATTTTTGCGCAGTGAAAGCTCACCTGGTAACGATAAAGTGCATCAACTGTATCCTGAGTATTCGGGTTCACGTGTGAGCGTATACCAGCATACTGAGCAGCACCGGACATTAGTTCGCCGAAAACTTTCTTTTCAGCAAGGTAGCTGTCGGTTTGGAGGGTCTCTAACACCATTAAATTTTTTTGGCACTGTTTTAAATCATTAGCATCACGCTGCGTCTTTTCATCTTGTAACGCTATTCCAGATGTGGTCTTACCTACTGGCTTTTTAACGGACTGGCAACCGTTTAATAATAGCGAGCTCATCAACGTTGCGATGATGGCTTGGGTGTGATAATTCATATTAATCTTCCTATTATTAGTTGGATAAACCGCCCTGCAGCATCCAATGGAACAACTCATTATTACGTCTGAAATTCAGCTTTCTCATCGCTGAACGTTTATGAGAACTTACCGTTTTCACTTTCAAACTCATGCAGCTAGCCGTTTCAACTTGAGTTTTTCCTTGCTTGAGATGGTTAAGAACTTCACGTTCACGTAGGGTGAGGGATTGTAGAACCGAGGGATACCGGTATGACGTTGTTTTGGGCGGAAGGCTGCGATGCAAGATAATCGCCTTACTCACTATATCTAAAATAAAATCAATAGGTTGGTGGAAATATAAGGTTTTGTGATTTCCGCTGTCATGGGGCCTGTTTTCTTGCCAAGAATATGTTTTATTCCTGATGGTAAAGTAGAGTGGCTGGTGAGAGCCGGTGGAGTACCTCCGCCAAAAGTCCATCGCGGTGCCACCGCGCAAAGCATGGAAAATGAGATCCACCGAGCGTCCGTTTGGTGGGCCATGGATAAATTGCACGGACGTATCATTTTTGTTGAAAAAATCGGTTAAGATCATAATCAATCCTTCCATGTAATAATAATTATTGTCAATTATGGAAATAATAAATTTTCTTTTCATGACAGTTGCCTGGTTGTTTAGGGGCTCTATTTTAATTTTTTATAATTTTAATTATATAGCAGGTAAATAGTTGGATTAATATTACAGCGAACGTCGGTAGTAAAAAGATGCTTGGTTTTTTATTCTTCTGTCTATTTTATTTTCAGGTCTGCACTCTTGTGTAAAAGAACAGACTTGAAATAACACGAATAGACTAACCGAATGACTGATGTTAATTCAAATTAATGATTTTCACATCTGCTTTTTGGTGTTTAATAATGATAATTATCGTGTGGTTAGTTTTTATATCTTTATGATAAGTGTTTAGAGTGATTCTGTGATTAATTTTGAACTATTATCTGTGTAGCCAGGGGGTTTAGCTTCTCTCATAACGATTATACAGCGCTGAACACCGAAGTGGACGCGCTGGATAAGGCCAATAGTTTTAGTTGCTGTGTCGTGCACAAACAAAATAAGGGTTTGGTATTCCCTTGAAAATAAATGTGTTTTCCCTTAGTTTTTTAATTTCAACATAGAACGCTACCCCATCTCTCTCTGGCATGATGTATTTTTGCCAAAGCTCCTCAGGGACGTTATCTATCGGGTGGATGGTTTGTTTCATTATCGTTATCCTGTGAATGGAGTTTAATTCAGAGGTGTTTATATGCAGCAGTAAGTTTCTGGTAACATTGTACTTAACCTCGCTGCCTTTTATCGAGCCTACAATGATTAACTCGCCTTTTTCAGGGGTGGTTAAAACTATGTTAACATGCAAATTGAGAAAGAGGTTTTCTCGGCCTTTAATAGCGATCTTCGATATTACTTGCGTGTCGCAACGAAAAGGCTCTGAAGCTCTATGGTTATTATAAAATAAGATGATTAAAGAAAAAGCAGCAAGTGAAAAAGATATTATAATGATGGTTTTTTTCATGATGTTTTACTCGATTAGTTTGTAGTTGGTGCAATTGCTTGTGCCCATAGCATCACTTTTAGTACAAACCGCCATAAAGTAAACCCTGAGAAATTCATTGGCAGGGCGAGCCTCAATATAGTAAATATCAGTTTCCTCGCGCGAGCAGTCTATGCCCTCTGTGACTATCATTTTTTTTGCTTTTTCAGCCAAATCGGTAGAGGGGATACTATCCTCAATACTGTAAATGTTGCATTTATTCTGTGTAGCGCTTACCGATATCATGTCCCTGTTAGCAAAGACAATCAAGGCCACGGCTATAGCAATAATGAATGAGAATAAGCCGGTAATGAGGATGATCACTGTGCCTTTAGATTTTTTTTCCTTTGCTTGTATCGCTTCTAATGGGAACGAATCTATCACCTTTGTAGCATCATCTTCTATGGGATTATTACTCTCTGTTTGTTGTACCGAATCACTAACGGCCTGAGGCACTGCAACAACGGGATGGATTTCAGCCTCCATCCTGAACCCAAGGCGCGGCACGGTAACGATAATGTCCTTATTACCCCCTACACTTTCAAAAGCTTTCCTTAACTCGCTAATGTGATTATTCAGGCTCGCATTAGAGGGTGAGAAGCCATAATCCTGCCACACGCGCTTGATTAACATATCGCGAGACAGAT